>Ga0307989_1001291_pt1 | contig 13790 bp, 10 predicted proteins | sample EllFjometagen185_FD_203164 | JGI IMG/M metagenome (GOLD analysis project Ga0307989, IMG submission 203164) | Marine microbial communities from Ellis Fjord, Antarctic Ocean - #185 | ecosystem: Environmental > Aquatic > Marine > Unclassified | place: Southern Ocean | collected 2014-10-08
TAAACCCAAAACTATATAAAGGGTAAAGGTGAGCCATCTATTAGAAGTTGAGAATCTAAAAGTGACATTTGCCCTGAGGACAGGGGATCTAACAGCTATTGATGATGTCAGTTTTGTCTTAAACAGTAAAGAAAAACTGGGTCTGGTGGGTGAAAGTGGGGCTGGAAAATCGGTCACGGGTTTTTCTATTATTAACCTGATCAGTAAACCCGGATATATATCGGGTGGGCGTGTTATTTTTGAAGGACGGCAGTTGAATACGCTTTCTGAGAAGGAAATGCGCAGCGTCCGGGGAAATCAGATCAGCATGATTTTTCAGGATCCGATGATGACGCTGAATCCGGTGCTGACGATTAAAAGCCAAATGATCGAAACAGTGCGGGCACATAAGAATGTGACAAAAAAGGAAGCTGAAAAACTGGCACTGGAAAAACTGGAAAAGGTATATATCCCCTCTCCGGAGAAACGATTGAATCAGTATCCCCATGAGTGTTCCGGTGGAATGCGACAGAGAATTGTCATTGCGATTGCATTGCTTACAGATCCGTCATTGATTATCGCTGATGAACCCACCACGGCATTGGATGTGACCATTCAGGCGGGAATTATGGATCTACTGTCAGAGCTGTGCGAAACCGAAAATATGGGACTAATCCTCATCACTCATGATCTGGCCGTTGTTTCAGAAGTGACAGAGAAAATAGCCGTCATGTATGCGGGGAAAATCATCGAGTCTGGGCAAACAGATACCATCATAAGTAATCCTAAACATCCCTATACCCAAGGATTGATTAAATCATTACCCAGTGCGATACAGACAGGTAAAACCTTGACACAAATTCCGGGCTCTATGCCAACATTGACGGAAATTCCAAATGGGTGCACCTTTCATCCGCGCTGCGAATACTGTTTGCCCATTTGTGATCAGGAAGTTCCTGAATTATATAGAATCAACAATAATGGCCATATGGCTGCATGTCATCTCCTGAAAAAGTAATGAATGAAAATAGCGATCTACTCACTGTAAATAACCTGGTTAAACATTTTGATATCTCCGGCGGCCTTCTTGACCAGCTAAAATTTGAAAAGAAGCGTCTCATTCGAAAACGCACAGTCGTGCAAGCGGTTAATGATGTGAGTATTTCGATTAAGCAAGGTGAAACCCTGGGTGTAGTAGGAGAGAGTGGGTGTGGGAAATCAACTTTGGCCAGGACGGTGCTGGGGTTGTATCCTCCGACTAAAGGCAGTATTTATTATGGTACAGATCGAATTGATGATTTAAACTCCAGACAGATGTTGCCGTTCAGGAAAAAAATGCAGATGATTTTTCAGGATCCCTATGCATCTCTGAACCCGCGAATGACAGTTACTCAAACACTGGAAGAGCCGATTCTTTTTCACAACAAGAATATATCTTCTATTGAAGTCAAAGAGATCTCCTCTGAAATCATGAGGCAGGTGGGGGTTGATCCGAAATGGGCAGACCGGTATCCCCATGAATTTTCAGGAGGACAACGCCAACGAATCAGTATTGCCAGAGCATTGACCGTTGATCCGGAATTCATTGTTGCCGATGAACCGGTATCGGCGTTGGATGTGTCTATTCAGGCGCAGATTCTTAATCTAATGCTTGAAGCTCAGCAACAAAGAGGGTTGACCTATATGTTCATTACCCATGATCTATCTGTGGTTCAACATATCAGTACCCGGGTGGCTGTTTTATATCTGGGGACCCTTTGCGAAATAGGTGACTCAAATAAAATTTTTAGTTCTCCCCGGCATCCCTATACTAAAGCCCTGTTTAGTGCGATTCCTAAATTGGGAAAAAAGAAAAAGCAGTACATTAAACTAAAGGGCGAAGTCCCGACACCGATTGATCTGCCTTCCGGATGTGTTTTTCAGGAACGTTGTTTATACACGGAAGAGAGATGCAGGGTCGAGATTCCCAAACTGATCCAGAGAAATTCCGGTACCCAGGTAGCCTGTCATATGGTTGAGGAGGGAAAGCAGTAATTCCCGGTTGTTATCAGGCCTCAACCCGTTTTAATGCCCAAAGTGCAGTGAAGAAAAACAGGACCGAAAATCCCAGTATGATCCACAGATGAGTGAGGTCAACGGATCCACCCGTTAACGAAGCCCTGATAATTTTAGTCGAGTAAGTCAGCGGCAAAGAATGGACAATCACCTTAAAAAATCCCGGCAGTTTATCCACCGGAAAAAATGTTCCGCAGAGAAAAATCATCGGTGTAATAACAAAGGTGTTCAGATTAGCCTGATTTCCATGGTCGTGGACAATCATGGCCATGGTCACTCCCAGCAAGGCAAATAAAATCATATGGAGAAAAACAGCCGGGATAAATATCGGATTAAACAGTAACTTGACCTGAAAAAGATAAGCATAGAGAAAAATCAACCCCATGCTGATCGTGCCCTTAAATACCCCATAGAAAGCTTCCCCAATTACAATTTCCACAGGGGAAATGGGTGCAATTAGGAATTCATCAAATGTATGAAAATAAAACCGGCTGATATTAATTTCCTGTGATATCCCGTAGCACTGATTCAGAGTACTCATGGCGATTAGGCCCGGGATGAGAAATGAAATATAGGGTAATCCGTTAATGGTGACATCCTTGCCAAATCCCCAGCCAAAGGCAATTAAAAAAAGAAAGGGTGAAAGAGAAGACGCCAGAATCTGTCTTTTAATTTTTTTTGAAAATACGTGTAATTCCCGATATAGTACACCTGAAAAACCGTTAAGCATCGATCGTCCTCCCGGTTAATTTGATAAAAACATCTTCCAGAGTAACTTCTCTGATTTTTGCCTCATGCGGGATCTCTTTCATCTTATGATATGCCATTTCTTTGGTGGGGAAAAAGAGTCGATCAATATGATCTTCCTGAAAAACTTCCAGTACATATTTTCCCATATCTTTTTTTAAATGATCCGGTGTGTCTTCTGCGATGATACTGCCGGCATCAATAATTTTGACTCTGGAACACAGTTTCTCCGCCTCCGAAATATAGTGAGTCGTCAGTAAAATAGCTGTTTTCCGGGATTGATTCACTTTGATAATTAAGTCCCAGAGGCTGCGTCTGATCTGAGGATCCAATCCAACCGTGGGTTCATCCATGAACAGGATTTTAGGTTGATGAAGTAGTGCCCTGACGATGACCAGTCTTCTTTTCATTCCACCGGAGAAGGTTTTAACCTGTTGGTTTCGATAATCTGACAACCCGGCAAATTCCAATGCCTCCTCTACCTTTCCTCTGCGCAGTTTTTTGGGAACACCTTGTAAAATAGAGTGGAGATAGAGGTTCTCGTATGCGGTTAAATCTCTATCAAGATTGTTGTGCTGAGGTACGACCCCGATCGTCTTTTTTGCTGATCTGGAATGGCTGAAAAAATCTTTTCCATGGTAAGTGATATGTCCCCCATCAGGTTTACTCAAGCCAGTCAGTGTTTTGATGATAGTCGTTTTTCCTGCACCATTAGGCCCTAAAAGTCCGATAAAATCACCTTCACAGATGGTTAAATCAAATCCTTTCACCACCAGTTTTTGGCCGTATTTTTTTTGAAGTCCCTGTGCCTGAAGTACAACTGTTTTCATTTGGATTATGGTGTAGTTTTTATAAAAAAGGCTTTCGATTTTAATTTGTTAGACTCATTCAGTAATGTCCGGTTAGGTAATTGCAGAGGTCAAATTGACTAATAACGCACATAATTTTGTCCCCTGAGCGTAGTCGAAGGGTTATTTGCAGAGGACTGTAGTCTGCCAAAGGTTCATTTCGACTTCGCTCAATGAACGGCCGGCTTATTTTTCTTGTTCACTAAGCTCTTTGCTATCAGTTCGTGTTGCTGCAAATACCTAACCGGACATTACTGAGACTCATTAGGTTCGGGCAATCTGTTTTAATATACTTCGTGCGGCTTGTTTTTGTTCCGGGAAAGTGATGGCTTTTTTTAATGCTGATATCGCCAATTTACGGTTTTCGGATTTAAAGGCTGTATATCCCAACATCAACCAGTATTGTCCGTTTTTGGGGTGATCGGCTGTCAGAATCTGATAATCTTCGCTGGCCTCCTGATATGCTTCCATTTTAACCAGGAGGTTGGCTTTAATAATTCTTAGGGATGTGTCTTCAAAATTCTTCAGACCTATTCGGGTCCATTTTAAGGCCGCTTCAGGTTGTTGCAATTTTAAATAACTGTGAACAAGACCGGTCACAATTTCCGGTTTGACGCTTTTCGACAATATCTGTTCGTAAAGCTGGATAGATTGCCGGGGAATATTAAGTTTCAGATTTAAAAACGCCAACAGTTTCTGCTCGTTTTGCGATAAAGAGGTTAATTCACTGTAAATCGTCATGGCGACCAATGTCTCTTTATAATCTTTTACTGCCAGTTTTAGATGCGACAGTGTTTTCCACCATTTGGGTTTCAGTGGTTCTTTGATGACTAGCTTTTCGGCTAGAACGGTTGCCTTTTTCACCATTTCTAGCGTTATATATTGATATAACAGGGTCTCTTCCCATGCTTTTACCCTTTGGATGTTCTCTGATTTTTCGATGATCTCTTCAATATAAGGCAGCGCCTCTCTATTTCGTTCCAGTGAAAACAGAGATTGAATCAGTAACTCTTTCCATTGAAGCTGGATTAATTCCGGATGATGATCCATCAGTAAATGGAATATTTTAATGGCTTTTTGTGGTTGATGACCCGCCTGATAAGCAACAGCTGAAAAATAGAGGAACTGTCCATTTTTTGGATTGGAATAGTGATAGCCATGAAAAAAACTTTCGGCGGCATTCAGATAATTTTTTAAATCATAAAAAGATTTGGCCAGGTTTGACCAGGCGGGGAAATAGTCTGGTTTAAGGGTCAATACTTTTTGATATTGTTGAATAGCCTGCTCTGTTTTGGATGTTTCGAGATAGCAATTCCCCAAAGCAAAATTGAGCAGGTAGTGTGAATGAGTGTCTGATTCCAATAACCTGACAACTTCCCGGCATTTATTTTGATAGGTTAAGCTGGAAACCTGGTTCAATAAAACGGCGACTGGCAGTGAAATGTTCCTGTTTTTCTCTGCGTATATATTGGGGTGCCAAATGATGACTGATATGCCAATGACCCAAAATATACAATATAAGATAAATTGTTTCATTGATTTAATCTGAATCGTAACCGTTGCCTGACACTGACTCTTTCAGGAATACCATTGACCGTTCCTGATGAGAATCGCCAAGATAAGACCGTCTGTTGTACGCTGTTTTCAAAAATACCTTCAGGTTTAGCCCCTAAAATTTTTAATTTTTCAACCCGGCCCTTTCTATTAACAATAAATTGGACATCTACCCAGCCTTCTATTTTACGCCGTCTGGCGCGAATGGGGTAAGAAGGGGGCATTTGAACAAGCGGTGTTAGCGGTTTATCAATTTCATGGATTGAGTAGATTTGTTTGAAAACTGGAGTATCAAATTTTTGCGGTGGTGCCGGTGCCACGGGATTTTTAATCCGGGTTATAATCTGATGTTTGCGCTTTATTTCAGGGGTTGAGAATTCTTTAATATTTGGTAATACGATTTGAGAATTAAAATCAGGTGGAACCGTTTTGAATTGCAGACTCAGTTCCATTTTGGGTATTAAAGGTGTTTGCTGGATTGTTTCTTCCAGTTTTATGGGGTTGATTTCTTTTTCGATAGAATATTGATTTTGTGTGGTTTGATTCATGGGTGGGTGCATCGGTGGTTGAATACGAACCAGATTGAATCCGGCGTAGCCTTTTTTCTCTATTTTCCTTTCCAAGATTGGGCTGACCAGTCCAGGGATAAAACTGACCAGCAAGGCGTTCAGTAATATTGCCACACCCAGTGGAAGAAGCCAGTTCCGGATGGATCGAATGATGAAATATTCTGTTTTCATTTTGATCTCTAATCCGAGGAACCCGGTAGACTGGCAGCAATGGAGACATTTTCCGCACCGGCCAGTTTACAGGCATCCATTGTCATGATCACAGCCCGGGTTGAACTATCCATATCCGCCACGATGACAACGTTTCCCTCAGGATTCTCTGCCAGTGCCCGTTCAATATTCCCTCTCACTGCCCGGATATCAATTTCTCTTGAATCCAGAAAAATCCTGTTTTCCCGGTTAATGCCAATCAGAATACTGGATTTATTCCGGCTGGTAGCGCTTGAGGCAACCGGTCGGTTAATTTCCACACCTGTTTCTTTAACGAAGCTGGTGGTGACAATAAAAAAGATCAGCAAAATAAAAACCATATCTATCAACGGAGCCATGTTGAGTTCAAGTGTTTTTTGTTTTGCTTTTCTGGCGGTAGTAATATTTAGCATGATATAAATCTGAGAGTAAAAAACCCAATCCTTGTACTAAAAAGAGCAATAATACACAGTGATTACATTTCAGCGAACCGGTGCAAATAACTAACCGGATACTACTGAATAATACTGTAAATTATGACAGATAAGCTGTATTTGACAATGGAAAAGTGGACCTCTCTTGAAATTATTGACGTTTTTAATTTTGAAAATAATTTATTGGGATTTTTGAAGGGTGATTGAAATAAAAGAGGGGTATTTATTGCGGAAATGGATAGAAGTCTCGTCATTCCCATGTGGGAGAAATCTCACCTACATGGGAATGACGCTGAATAGCTACAGTGCCTAAAACTCTAATTGCGGTACATTAGAGACTAAAGAATCCTCATCTGTTTCTTGACCTGCAGTTCTAACAGGGGAGAATGACTCTTTATTTCTCAGTTTAAACTGACTCATTATCTGCTCTAAATTGGTCGCTTGAGCTGACAGCTCATCTGATGCAGATGCGGTCTCTTCTGAGATGGATGAATTACTCTGTATTACTATATTCACCTGTGTCAGTCCTTTGTTGATCTCTTCAATTCCTGCTTTTTGATCTTCTGATGAGGCTGAGATCTCCTCAATGATGTCATTTACCTTAATAATACTTTCATTAATGGCCGTGAGAGTCTCGGAAGTTTTTTCAGCATTTATGACACCTTTTTCCGTCTCTTTAACAGAATCGTTCACCAGATCGGCAGTATTTTTGGCAGCGTCGGCACTTCGCGCAGCCAGATTACGGACTTCTTCTGCAACAACGGCAAATCCTTTTCCATATTTACCTGCTCTGGCGGCTTCGACTGCGGCATTTAGTGCAAGCAGATTGGTTTGAAAGGCAATTTCATCGATATCTTTAATAATGCGGGTAACATTTATACTGGTATCTTTCATCAAATTGATTGATTTTACCATCAACTCCATTTGTTGATTGCCTTCTTCAACCACATCCAGTGTATTCCTAATCATCTGTTTTGATTGGGTTGCATTATCATTATTGGCTTTGGTTTTGGCATCGATTTCATTCATGGATGAAGCGATTTCCTCCAGACTGGCAGCCTGTTCTGTGGTCCCGCTGGCCAAACTCTGTGCCGATGAAGAGAGCTCTACCGATCCGGTATTTACCTGCTCACTGTTAGAGACAACCTGCACAATGGTATGACTTAGCATGGCAATCGAACCATTGATGCTCTCTTTCAGCTGACTCAGGTCACCCGCCAGATCAGCGGTTACACTTCTGGATAAATCTCCCTCTTTAACAGAGTTCATTACCGAGTTGATATCTGCAATGGCTGTGCTCAGCCCACCAGCCATATTTTTTAGTCCGGTGGCGAGGGTTCCAATTTCATCTTTCTGGTCAATATCAATCGTGGCGCTCAGATCTCCCTGAGCGATTTGACGAGCAAATTTCACCCCTTTTTTCAGATTATTGGAAATTGATACCGCGAAGAAGAAGAAAACGGCTAATGCGGCTCCAATTGCAATGACAGCAACAATAATGATGAATGTGGTCAGTTGGGAGACCGGAGCCAGATACTCACTGTCAGGCATGGTCAAAGCCACACTCCAACCGGTGGCTTGAATGGGTGCATAACCGGCTGTTTTATAGATACCTCCAAAAGTATAGTTTTCGACGCCTGTTTTGCCATCTTTCATGTGCTGAACAAACTCCTCCATCCCTTTTAATTCGCCCATATTGGTTTTCATAATATGTTTGGGGTTTGGGTGGGAAATGGTCAGTCCAGTATTATCGATGATAGATGCATAGCCGGTTTCTCCAATGGTTTCATTTGACATTAAACTGCTCAAAAAACCGATGTCATAAAGATACATTGCTACCCCAATAATTTTGCCCCCTGTTGAATGAACAGGAGCAGCAAAAGATACGAAGGGTTGACCGGTGACCTTGTTGAGGAGGGCTTTTCCAACATTTGTTTTCCCGGCAATCGCTTTTTGATAATATCCTCGATCAGACACGGATGCACCTATGAATTTTTTTTCATTGCTAGCCCTGCCCTTTACCCACAAATTATGTACTCCACGGTTATCCATCTCTGAGTGTATAGCCTTCACATATCAGTTGCAAGCAGAGATATCCTTTCCACATGATTTGATGTCCTGGTGGTGGATCACATTTTCGGTTAAGATACCCACCCATTTTTGCAATAATCTTCACTGCTTCTCCTAACGACAGGGGTGGTTTTAGTTTTTTTTTGGGCGTATAATTCTAACACTTCTATTTCCAAATCAGTAAACAATACTTCAGGAGGAAGTTCCGGTACTTCTCTTCCCAGTAGTGTCATCAGCATAATTCGCCATGCGATTACCATATTAATTGCTAAGGAACGTTTCAATCGCTCCGCTGTCTTATGGGCCTTTTTCTCAATATTGCATCCTGATTTCATAACTCTATGCCAATCTTCAATTCTCCAACGCAGACAATACCATTTAATACATTGTTTAGCATCATTAACCGTCTCTATTGCAATCGTTGTCAACAAAAACCATTCCAAAGGTTCCTGGCCTTCTGGAGGCGAGATCTCACTAATGCAAACAATCCACAAAGAGGTCGGCTCTTTACCTTTGTTTGATGGGGTTAATGGAGGATTTAGTTTTATGGGTCGATAGTGGACTGATACCTCTGCAGCTCTTTTTGGGCGAGCTTTACGCACTTTTTGTTTGCTTTTTTTGGGTCTGGCACTTTGCCTAGGAACTTCAATCTTAATCTTGGCCCGACTGGGGGAATTTTTTACGGAGTCGAACAGTTTATCACCCTCTGTCGTTTTACGATTATATTGTGCTCGAACCAATAATTCTACATCTTTACTGCGAAGACGTTGGTCATCAAACATCTCGAAAAAATCACCTTCCCGATCCATAACATTGATCAAAGTAGTATCGGGCATGTGCTCTTTCATCTGCTGGCAATCCCTCACACTTTGGAGCCAACAGAAGGTTTTTTTTTGCTCGATGGGAAGATCTGCGGATTTTGTTTTGTTCGTTTTCTCTTTTATCTCAGGAGCAGTACACTCGGTGCGTACTACTCCCAGTGGAAGCCCATCGCTTGATACGGCTATCGTTGAATGGAGATGCATTCCTTTACTTGTGGCACTTGTTTGATTCTTGCCTATAACACCAAGTCCCTCACAGGTGGGTATATGGGAATAATTGAGATCCGAACCATCTTGAATGCATAACACAACGTTCTGCTGTTTCATCCTTTGCATTGTTCGCTTCTTATGAGGCTGAAGAATGTTATCCATAGTAAGGGCCGAATTATCAGGTTGATCAATCATTCGGTAATAGGCCTTTGTTTTCTTCCAATCACCCCCTACAGCGGGACCAAAAGCCAAGCCTGGTTTTTCAGCCTGATCTTTTGCTGATTGAATAAGCCGTGCCGTCAACCTTTTGTCACCAACTTGAGCACCACCAAATTCATTTTTTGCCCAGTTTTCTCCATCGAGTCCAGAAGTCGTTTCGATTGCTTCCAATACTTCTATTTTCGGACCGGAGCTTGATCCCATTTTTCTACGAAAATCATTTATGAGAGGATAAAGGTAGATGTCTTTTATAGTTTCTGGTTTTTGCCTCCCTCCCTGCCGACCAAGTCCCTTGGTTTGGCCAACACATTGCCAGTTAGCTGCTTTATAGCAGGTTCCCAAATGAAGACTGGTATCTACAAAACTTTCTAAAAGTAAAGGACGGAAAGAGTATCGCGTTTCGAAGTCCTTGGGAAACTGGCGAATTGCCATGCCAAGCAATCGAGAAGCTAAATTCTTGCAGGAAATGCTTGGACGAACAAGGAAGCGACTCATATTCGATATTAAGTGTAAAAATTTTCCACGCGAATCAGTTTCCCATCCAATCCAGTTGTCCCGATCTTCCAATCGTAATGCGGAGGAACTAAACCCTATTGCACCTAACCACCCATGTTCTGATTTGACAAGATAACGAATTTGGCGGCCAAAAAAAATAGCTGTACCCCTGGGGTGTTCATGAATCAGCAGTTCGTTCCAAATTTTGGTATATTCTTCTGTTTCAACTTGGATCAGCCGTAATTCTTTGATTTTTTCGACTGTATTAGGGACATCAACAGGCACCGGTATTGGGACCCCGAGACGTTTCGGGCCTTTACTATTAATTGAGCGACTTGGTGCAGGCAAAACGAAATGGCCCTTTCGATCAAGCTCTCGGAGTGCGGTCAAACATCCGCTAAGTTGTTTTTGTCCGCGATGATCAAGAAATCCAAATTTATCGCAAAGGTTATTCGCTAATTGTGTTCTATTGATGTCATCGGAATTATCAAGTACATGGTTGATATACTGAATGGCATCCGGCCGCGTGAGTGTTCGCTTTATTTGATTTTGTGTTTCCATGCCGTTGACTATAAACGGCTTGAAACATTATGTCCATCTAAATATAAGGGTAAAGGGCAGTGCTAGCCACCAGAGTGCTATTTGTTGCAACGAGAGCAATTCCTTGAAGATGTTCCTCCAATCTTTTTGTGTTTTTAATTTTTACAAAAAACGCATTAAGTGAATTAAGTTCCTCTTGGGCCCCATCAACTCCTTTGTTGGCAACAGCTTCTGCCGCACGGACAACATCAGGTGTAATGGCTATATTTTCGATATATTTCAGCTGTTCTTCTAGAATGGTATCAACCAGTTTAGCTAACCCTTTAGACCTTGCAGCTAGTTCCTTGCTAGTGGCGTTTTTGAGTCCATTGCTCGCCTGATTAATAGCGATGGTTCCAACGATGATCAGAGGGATAATGATTAAAAGTCCACCAATCAGAATAAGTTTGGGGGCTAAATTCATGTTTTTTAACATTTTTGATATCTCCTTAAAATAAGAAAAACCTTCAAATTTAGGAAAATTGCCTGCTCTACTGACATTGTTTCGAATCTGAACCCACTAAAATGTTTAGCATGATAGTAAACTATACTCCAAATCAAAGTGAAGTAAAAGTTGTTTTTATCGTTTTAAGAGGCTGGTAGTAGTTATTTTTTTAGGATTGTTCTGTCAGGTAATTATAGAGGATTTTAAGTTATCGGCCAGTTTTATTCTGAATATACAAACAAGATCATCATATTTAATATGGTTAAAACCTTACCATTTCAAGCTGGTTCAGCATTGTTTTTAATTCTTGAATCCACTTTTCTCCGCCGGTTTTTATCGCCAAATCAACGATAATATGTCGCGGTTTGACTCTTAATTGGCTGTTTCTGCCCAATCCTTGAATACAGGATGGACAATTGGTCAATAGTTTTGTTGATGTATCGGTCTGTGATATTACTTGTTTCAGTGCGGTTGATTTTCGGGTGAGTAGTGAACTGGTAATATCAGGTCGGCTGAGTTCCATGGTTCCCGCTTCGGAACAGCAATGAGGTACATTTTGTAGTTGGTAGATGTTGTGATCTGATAACAGTGTTAATGCAGTGCCCTTCATAGAATCGTGGCAGGGGGTATGATAAAGGCAGGTTTCATTTTGATTAACAGACAGTCCATTTTTTACTGCGAAGTGGTTTACATCTTCAATCGGTGCTTGAAATAGGGTATCTCCCTCAATGTCATTTAGAGCCTCCATACAGGTTCCACAGCTGACTAGGCAGGCATCCAGGTTCAGGTAATTAAACATTTTTGATATTTGGCTAAAAAGAATGCTGTTTCTCAACGTTATCCGCGTATAACTATCGGTTTTGGCATTGACCTTGGCTGGAAATCCGCAACATAAATTGGGTGGTGGTAAAATGACTTGAATACCTAACTTGAGTAGAATGTAAACGGAAGCCATTGCGATATCCGAAAACAATCTTTCAGAGCCACAACCCGGAAAATAAAAAACAGATTTTTTTGAATCTCCTGCCGGATATATGAGCACTGATTGAGATTCCTCACAATGTGGGAGTAAATCCCAGATACTCTCTTTTGTGGCCGGCGTCATGGGAGATTGAAGATGTTTTAAGGGCGTTTTTAAAAGAGATGGTCTTTTTTGTAGCATCGGGCCGATTGCCCTGGCAGTCAGATTCTGAATTGTAACGGCTCCCCTTAGTACGGTTTGTTTGAAAATGGAGTTTAAAAGGGGTGAACGACTCTCCAAGTATCCAAGAGAAAATTTCGTGGCTAAGGCGGTATGTTTAAATTTCTGAGTTCGAAGTATTTCTCTTTCGAGAATGGAGACTTCTCCTGTATCAATATTTACCGGACAGGGGTTGGCACACTTATGACAAATGGTACAATGGTCTGCAATGTTTTCCAGATGTTTCAGGGATTCAAACCGTGTCGAATGAGACCGCTGAGCAATGTATAAAAGTGCTTCGATTAAAGAACCGATAGCCAGGTTTTTATTGCGGGGATGAAAAAACATGTTCCCTGCTGGATAAAATACACAACAATCGGGTTTGCACTTTCCACAACGAATACATTTAGAAATACTTTCAGAAAGCAATTCCAGCGAACTTTTCTGCAGAATCCGAGCCTCCAGCTCCATCAGGTTGAAAGACGGCGTAAAAACTTTATTCGGTATCTCCAGGTCTGACAGTTTTCCGGGATTCATCAGTCCCTTCGGATCAATCGTTTTCCTGTAATCTGCCAGTTCTTTGAGGCGTTCAGGTTCCAAATATTTTAACTTGGTGATGCCAATACCATGTTCGCCACTGACTACTCCACCGAGTTTGATGGATTTATCCATCACTATATCGGCCGCCCTCATGGCTCTTTCCATCATTTCCCGATCATTGGAAAAAACAGGTATGTTCACATGGATATTTCCGTCTCCGGCATGCATATGAGTGGCAATGACGATCAGGCGTGAACTGACTTCCGAGACTGTTTTTTCAACTCCGGCACTCACCTGCTGATATCCTCTAAGTAAGTCAAGTAGGTCTGTTTTAAGTTTTGTGACAGTGCCATGGGAACGGAGTTTATCACCCGAAGCAGACTGAATTTCTTCCAGGGCGGTTTGGCAAAGGGTTTCAAAACGTTCATTTTTAATGGCCAGCCATTCAGGAGTTTCAAGGGGTTCGGCGGTCCTTAAAAATTCCTGTAAGCGTAGGGTTAGGGCCGATTGGTTGTACCGTTCCTCATCGATATTGGTGGTTTCGATAAACCGGGTAAACGCTGAAATCATATTCAACGGTAGGACGATATCTTCGTTGAGTTTAAAGGCATTGGTCCGTGAAGCGATGGCGCCCAGCTTTTTTCGATCCTGCCAAAATCGTGCGGCTTCCTCCGGATCTGAAGCGATATACATGAATGTATTGCTATATTTTTCCAACAGTTGACTCAGTGCATTGAGCCCCCGCTGAGCTTGCTCTGCGGAATGACCCACCAGATCAATTAAAAGTACTGCCTTCGGAATTTCACGCTTGGCAGATTTAACCTTATATTGAATCGCTTTGACATACTCTTCATCG
>Ga0307989_1001293_pt1 | contig 13776 bp, 14 predicted proteins | sample EllFjometagen185_FD_203164 | JGI IMG/M metagenome (GOLD analysis project Ga0307989, IMG submission 203164) | Marine microbial communities from Ellis Fjord, Antarctic Ocean - #185 | ecosystem: Environmental > Aquatic > Marine > Unclassified | place: Southern Ocean | collected 2014-10-08
GGGATACGAATTTCATAATCCAGTAATTTCAGCATCTGAATATTTTGTTTATCCAGAATAATTGTTAAAGCATTCATGAATGCATTATATCCACCATTACCCGCTGATGAGGCGATAAATATTTCCGCTTCAATTTGCACCCTCAGACTTGCAATGGATTCTAACCCGAAGCCTGTTGTTACAGTACAATTCAAAATTTGAATCGCATCATATTCTCTGGATTCCAGGACATCTGCAATAATAATGGGTAAATCCTCTGGTGTGATTTCTTTCTTTTTATCACCCAACTCAACAACCCTTTTTAAAACTTTTTGTTGATTTTCAGGGGTAAGATTTAAATTCAGATATTGAAGATTTTTTAATAACGAGGCTTTACCACTCATTTTTCCGAGCGCATAATTTCGGATCCGACCAAAGCGTTCCGGACTTAAAATCGTCTCATAAAGATTCCCTTTTATATCCCCATCGGCATGAATACCACTGGTTTGCGTAAACACATCTGATCCGATAATTGGTGTATTATCAGATATCCGTTTGCCCGAAAAGGTTTCAACCAATTGACTGAGGGTAGCAATATGCTTCTCATTCACAGAAATTTTTACACCGAGTTTATCTTTTAACGCCACAACCACTTCTGCTAAAGAAGCATTCCCAGCTCGCTCTCCCAGGCAGTTAATGGTGCAGTGAATACCACTGATTCCTGCTTTTACAGCAGTTAAGGCATTAGAAGTAGCCAGTCCGTAGTCATTATGTGGGTGAAAATCGAATCTGCTTTCGGGATAACGGTTCATCATATCAGACAAGGCAGAATAGACTTCATCCGGGGACATCACACCGAGTGTATCCGGTAACATAAAGCGATCAATTGAATAATCCTGAATCGCATTAATTAAATCAAAAACATACTGTGGACTGTCATTATACCCGTTAGACCAGTCTTCCAGGTAAAGATTTACCTTAATATTTTTTTTGAAAGCGTAGTCTAAGGTCTTTTTTACATCCGACAAATGCTCCTGCAGACTTTTTTTCAGTTGATTTATGCAGTGTTTCTCACTACCTTTTATCAGCAAATTCAACACCTTGCCGCCAGCTTCAATAATCCAATCGACACTTTTATTATAATCCACAAACCCCAGCACTTCAACTCTATTCAAGAGGTTTTCTTCGGAAGCCCATAGATTTATTTTGGCTACTGCTTCTTTTTCACCTTCAGAGACTCGAGCTGAAGCAACTTCAACTCTATCAACCTTCAATGTTTTTAATAATGCTTTACCGATATTTACTTTTTCTGCAGGAGAAAAGGACACCCCTTGTGTTTGTTCACCATCACGCAAGGTTGTATCCATTATTTCGACAAATGGTCTCATTCTAATATCTGGAGTTTCAGTCAGTTAGATCTAATGTAAGTCCTGGATACAGTTCGGGCACTGATAAAATATTAATGTTTATTATATTTACGATGCTTAACTGCTTTTTTGGAAGTGCCTTCTTTTCGCTCTATTTTTTTCCGCTCTACGATTCGACCACGATTTAAATCATAAGGTGACAGTTCAACTGTAACTTCATCCCCTTTTAAAACCCGAATGTAATACTTTTTCATCTTACCAGACAAATGTCCGATTACTTTATGACCATTTTCAAGCTCAACCTGGAAAACACCTTTGGATGAATCCTTTATGGTCCCTTGAAATAAAATTTTATCTTCGCTCAAACTATTCCTATTTATCCTGATTAACGGTTCTATAAATAATATATTCCCGATAGATTTGATATTGATATACTAAGAAGTAATCTGTTTATATCAATAGTCGTTCTGTTCTCACAATTGCTAATTCTTAAAGAACTAGTCTAACCTGTCAACAACCAAGTCTAAATATCTCAGTATAATTCTATAAAAAGCCCCCACCTCTTCAATCCAATGGGAGAAGTTAATCGAAAAAGCAATAGTGCTGTCATTCTGAGCTTGGGTCGAATCTCTATCAATCATGATTTTTCCTAATTAATCTAATACTTTTTTAGGCACATGCTTTGCATTTTTAACAAACATATAACACGTTGGTATATATGTCTTTTTTTCTTTAGTTATCTCATTACCAAAATATTTTTAATGACTTTCCTTCATATATACCTGTTAAACTAATTGTGAATAATTCAAATCACTCTAACACTTTTTTCCAAATGAAAAAAAGGAGGACAATGAATCGCTTTATGATCAAAAAGAAAAATAAATACCTATGGTTGGGATTTTTTTTAGTTATCGCATTGTTTTTCGGGTGTAAGGAATCAGATATTGATACAGGAGCCAGTGGTTTATCCTGGCCAATCGGATGTACTCCGGAAGTAGATTGTACCATAACCAATTATGTTGACCTTGATAGTACAGGTGATACAAAAGTTTGGGACGGTAGTACTCACTATTATGATGGAACACCAAAAACCTATGATGGCCATGATGGAACCGATATTATCCCAGGTGCGACGATGGCTGAAAGCTGGACCAAAATGGATGAAGGGATGGCTGTTTTAGCTGCCGCAGATGGTATTGTACTCGCGATATATGACAACCTCTACGACCGATGTGCCAAATTCCCTCCGGATGGAACTACGCAAAATGGTGGTTATCACTCCGAATGCACGATTGGAGGGATGGATTCAACCAGTGATAACGGATATTCCAGTGAAGGAAATTGGATTTTTCTCGAACATACTGGTGTTTCAGGTGTTTCCAAAACTATTTACTTACATTTAAAAAAAGATTCAGTAATTATAAAAGCCGGAGACAGTGTCGTTAGGGGACAAAAACTAGCGGAAGTGGGTAGTTCGGGAAGATCTTCTAATCCCCATTTGCACTTTGGTGTTTTAAATGGATCAGGATGGTCTGGGCAAGTTGATCCATATTGGGGTGTTAATTCTTCTTCTGCAAACAGCCATAAAAATCCACTTGGTAAATCACTGTGGGTAGCAGATCCGGAATGGACGGGAGTTTCTTTGGATTGATTACTAAATTAAATGACACTCAGCATGTATTAAAAAAACAAACCATACAGCCAAAAGAGTAACTCATATCATAAAAACATTTTATTGGTTTTTTGATTACCCCTGGAGAAATTATGAGAAAAATATTTTTTTTAATTGTACTATTGAGTTTTAATTTCACCGCTTATAGTCAGGTTGCAACCCACTCTCTAGACCCTACTTCGGTAGCTGAAGCTCCAGCTGCAGCTGCCAACCGAACTTATAATACAATAGGCAGTCGGTTTTATTATGGAACCGGAGATCGGGAAGTTAGTGGTGAAACCACCAATGAACTGCAAACCACAGGCTTTGATTTAATAATTGGTTATCAGGATAATACCTGGGCAGGAGAAGTGGAATACTTGCCAGGATATAAAACCACCGTAAAATCCGAAGGAATGGAGTACGATGTAAATGAACAGAATATACTAATAAATCTGGCTTTTCCTTTTACTGAATCTACCATCCTGGGAGGAAAATACCAACAATATGAGCATCATCACAATGTTGATGGCACAGAACTTTATGAGGCCACAGAGACCACTATGGGAGTGGGATTGACTTGGAGTTTAGGTGAAAGCTTTTTTCTCGGATTTGGGTTGGAAACAGTGGAAGATGAGGAAAAAGAAAACTTTAGAGTCGGTAATAAATGGATGAATATGCAACTAGGAATTGGTTTTTTCATGGGAGATAGTAATAATCCCATTAGGTTTGAATACTCACGTATTTCCTCAGATGAAACTGTTGAGGAATCAAAAGGTGCTAAGGACGGAAATGTTCATCCAGAGACGCTGGATACACGCATTGCTATCGAATACAAATCAAATGAATGGCTTTTTCTTTTTGAAAATCAAACCATCACTGAGAAATGGAATACTGATAAAAGTGGAACAAAATTCAGGAAAATTGGAAAATTTTACAACAATGCTCCTTTAGGCAAGGAAAGCAAATATGTTAGATATACAATTGGATTTGTTATAGTTCCAAATCAAGGAATGACACTCGGCATGAAATATCATGATCAAAAAGAAGAATATGATACAAATAATGAAGGTAAAATCAGTTCTTTAAGAGAACTGGAATTCCTTTTAGGTTATAATTTTTAATCAAACTTAACAAAGACCTTGATAAGAATATTATTCAACTAAAAGCGCATAAAAAAAGCCCGGATTAACCGAGCTTTTTTACTCCATTATTTTCTAGTTACATCATTGGTTGGGGCAAATTGAGCAGCATTCAGCGGAGAGTTCACCTGAATATATTCTTTTAAAACATCTGCATCAATATAACCGGAGTCAACGAATGCAGGATGGTTGGTAACTTTCATATAACCATCACCACCGGCAGCAGCAAAGCTATTAATCGCCAGTTTGTAACTTCCTGAATTCTGAACCATCATACCGCCTACTTTTGCTTTTTCAAGTTTGTCGCCGCTCATAACAATTTCTACATTATCAAACTGTGCAAAAGCACCTGATCCGGCACTCTTATTAGCCGCAATTTCCAAATATTGTTTCAATTCAGCGCCACTCAGTGTGACCATGCAAATTGTATTCGAGAAAGGTTGTACTTTCAATACATCTTTATATGTAATCTTCCCTTGTTTCAGGCTAGTTCGAATGCCACCGGAATTCATTACCGCAACATCAGCACCAACTTTTAAGCGTTGTGTTTTAGCAATAAGATTTCCCATATTTGTTTCCTGAGTCCGAACAATTCCTCTTTCTCCAACAAAATCAGCATTAACTACGCCAATCACCTGGCTTAGTTCTACAGAACCTTTATCCTGATATTCAAGTAAAAAAGTGGCCAACATCGGATCCAGTGGAATTTCTTTTTCAATAAAAACCCGAACAGTGTTTCCATCTTTCTTAATTTTCTTTTTCTTATTTACCGGAATGACTTTATAATCTTTAACTGTTATTTCACCATCCGTAAATTCAAGATCTAAGCGACCGACATTCTTTCCCCAATCACCGGCCTGAGCGATTACTGTATCCCCCTGAATATCCACAGCACTCAGTTTAGTGTGTGAATGCCCACCGATAATCACATCAATACCGTCAACTTCCTGTGCTAAAGTCACATCACCAGGTGCGTTACTTCCGTATAGTCCATAATCATAATAACCCATATGGGTTAAGGCGATAACCAGACCAGCTTTTTGTTTCAGTTGTGGCACTAATCTTTTCGCTGTTTTAATAGGATCTAAAAAATCAAGTTTTTCAACATTGGTTGGTGTCACTAATTGAGGAGTGTCACCCGTTGTTAATCCCAATATCGCAATACGAAGTCCATCAACGCTATAGGTAACATAAGGTGAATAAAGTGGTTGACCAGTACTTTTTTTAACAACATTTGCACCTAAAAACGGAAATTTTGCCCATTCTTTTTGTTTTGCCAGAACATCATTTGGTTTATCAAATTCATGGTTTCCAAGAACCATTGCATCATAACCGATGATAGACATGGCCTTAAAATCTGGTTCTGCATCTTGTAAATCAGACTCAGGTACGCCTGTATTTATATCACCAGCAGATAAAACTAGTGTAAAACCACCATCCAGACTAACTTCTTTTTTAATTTGATCGATCAATGTTTTTTGTGCTGCAAGCCCATATTCACCGTGGCGACTTGTCCAGAAATGGCCATGATGGTCATTAGTATGTAAAATTGTGATTTTATAAGTCTTACCGGCCTCATATAACGGCGCAGAATATCCAAACATTACTGATGAAAATACCAGCATTGTAATGAGCAACAGTTTTTTCATATTTTTCTCCATTTTAATTGAATATAATTACCTTATTTTACTTACCTCATTATTGTGAAAGATAAACATTAAAATGGCCAAAGTCAAAAAGTAAAAGGAAAAAATTATTTCTCAGAAATAAATTTTGGAATTTCACCTAAAAAAGTTATCCAGTAGACCATATGCAAACTGATTGACGGGATAATACTTTTTCATTCATAAAAGTTACTTACCAAAAATTAAGATTTGTCACAAATTTCCAATGGAAGGCCGCAAATGATGTTTAAAACAATATGTGTGTTTTGTGGATCCAGTCCCGGTGCTAATTCGATTTACCAAGACAGTGCCAAAAACCTGGGTTTAGAATTAGCAAAAAATAGCATCGACTTAATCTATGGTGGCGGAAATATGGGTTTAATGGGGACGGTGTCACAGGCCGTCTTAAGTTCAGGAGGCAAAGCTATCGGTGTGATTCCCAAAACGATTGCTGATAAAGTTGATCATCATGAGATATCAGAATTGCATATCGTTAATAATATGCACGAACGAAAACAAAAAATGTTTGATCTTTCAGATGCTTTTATAGCTCTCCCTGGGGGGTTTGGTACCCTGGAAGAGATACTGGAAATCATCACCTGGGCTCAACTGGGATTTCATCAAAAACCCATCGGATTGATGAATATTGATGGGTTTTTCAATTCACTTTTTGACTTTTTTAACTTATCTGTCACTCAGAAGTTTATTAAAAGTGAACATGTTGATATGATTAAATCTGAATCAACACCATCTATGTTATTAGAGGCATTAAAAACATATCAGCTGCCAACATTAGATAAATGGCAAAAATAGTAAATTGTAAAAAAAATCAATGATGAACAAATGTTTCTTTGTTTCAGATCTCCATGGATTTGAAAGCCGTTATATAAAGCTCTTTAAAGCAATATTAACTGAAAAGCCCTCAGCCATTTTTATGGGTGGTGATTTATTACCCCATGCGCTACAAAATTTGTTAAGCGATTCAAACTTTCCCAAAGGTGAATTTGCAAACGGTTTTTTTAAAAAACATCTAAGGGAATTAAAATATCAATTAGGACACCATTATCCCAAAATATTTTTAATATTGGGTAATGATGATATCAGAATTGAAGAACAAAATTTCATCAAAATGCAGGAAGAAGGGTTATGCTTTTATATCCATCAAAAACAAATCGATTATGAAGGCTTTAAAATATTTGGTTATTCATACGTTCCTCCGACACCGTTTATGCTTAAAGATTGGGAAAAATTTGATGTCAGCAGATTTGTCGACCCGGCCTGTATATCTCCTTTAAGAGGAAACAGAACCGTTCCGATTGACGAATCGGAGATTAAATACGGTACTATTCAAAAAGATTTAGAAATACTGGCAGGGGATCAGAATCTGGATAAAGCAATATTTCTGCTTCACTCACCACCCTATAAAACAAAATTGGACAGAGCGGACTTAGATGGAAAAACGATCGATCATGTACCACTAGATGTGCATTGTGGTAGTATCGCTATCAAACGATTCATCGAACAAAAGCAACCACTGTTAACTATGCATGGCCATATCCATGAGTCTACTCGTTTGACCGGTTCCTGGCAGGACAGAATTAATAACACCACCTGTTTTTCAGCCGCACACGATGGTAAAGAATTGAGTATTGTAAAATTTGATTTGGAAGACTTATCTTCAGCAACCCGGGAAATTCTTTAGCTATTATCTGATTTTAATAACAAGGCCGGATCTGTTACGGCATCAATTTTTATGGTAAAACTATCTTTATTGGCAATTGACTCATCAGAAATATAATGGACATCCAAAATACCTTCTGTTTGATATCCGGTTTTTAAATAATTCATCACACTTAAACATCGACTCCACCCTTCCAACCATAAATTAAGTTTTATTTTTTGAGAGTCATTCCCTCTAAAATGGATCATTAGGTCGATATCGCTACCCATACCGGTATTGTTATTTTTTGTACTTCCTATCAAATAAATGGCTTTCACACCAAATTGTCTGAATTCAAGTTGTCTGACGATTTCATAGGCCATAAATTTTCGCCAATTGGGATCTGCGCCACAAAGTAGTTCTGAAATTTGCCTGGGAGCCGGATCATTGATTTTGAAAGTTGTTGTCGCCTGACCGGAAAAATAGCAAATCGCCTGGTTTAAGGTTGAGTTTAAAGAAAGACATAGCTGATCATCACTAAATAAATCAGAGACATTGATAAGTTTAATAGTATCTTTCAGGTTATTTAAATCTTCAAAAAGCTGGGGTAAATGATTATTCGGTTTTGCCAGTAGATTTTTATTGATACATTTAGAATCAACCCTTTTAAATCGAATCCTTTGTTTAGAATCATTTTTCTTAATATGCTGTCTAGTATGAAATGAGTCCAGATTAAAAATATGATGATCGTTCTTCAGTTCAATCCATATCAAGAAATTCGAATAGTCACGATGTTGAAGCAAGCGAAGCTTTAACAGTCTTGGTACGATAATAACAATATTCTGATTGTTGATTGTTTTTAAGGCTTTATCCATTATATGATAGATCTTACTTTTAATTTCTGAATCATTTGAATTCAATAATTTTTGTGGATCTATATAGAAAATATAGGATATTCCGGAAACAAAGCGATCATATTTACAGCCCTCTACATGAAACAGTGTCTTTTCCAATGGTGTATCTTTCGGAATAGGATTTGAAATATGTTGCTTGTGAAAGGTATCTGTCATTTGCAATCCTTGCCATATTGTAAATTGTCAGGTGTTACTTGATCAAAATCTGTAAGATCATCATAATCAAAGATCAATAAAATCGAAAGTTCTATTTTTAAATGGCAAACAGATATTATTAAAATGAAAATTCTAATTATTAATCCTGGCTCAACCTCAACGAAATTTGCCGTTTATCAATCCGGCAAGATTCAATTAGAAAAAACATTGAGACACTCTGATAAAGATCTGTCAAAATATCCAACAGTGCCGGAACAATATCATTTCCGAAGTCATTTAATTAATAATAGTCTTATCGAGAATAAACAAAATATCAGTTCATTTAACGGTATTATTGGAAGAGGCGGCCTGCTAAAGCCAATGGCAGGAGGGATCTATCAGATAAATAACCGTATGCTCCACGATTTAAACCAATCTATATTTGGAGAACATGCTTCTAATTTAGGGGCAATCATTGCAAATGATTTATCTTTAAAAGCGAAATGCCCGGCATTTATCGCAGATCCGGTGGTGGTTGATGAAATGGGGGAATTAGCAAAAATATCAGGGATCAAAGACATTCAAAGAAGATCAATATTTCATGCACTGAATCAAAAAGCAGTTGCTCGAAAAATCGCCTGGCAGTTAAACAAATCATATAAAGACTCTAATTTAATCATTGCTCATCTTGGGGGTGGTATTTCCGTTGGCGCCCATCAACAGGGTTTGGTCATTGATGTGAATAATGCCCTGGATGGTGATGGTCCTTTCTCTCCGGAAAGATCGGGTTCATTGCCAATGGGTAGCCTAGTCGACATGTGCTTCTCCGGTAAATTTTCCATACAGGAAGTAAAACAGAAACTTAAAGGCAAAGGGGGATTGGTCTCTTATCTGAATACAAATGATGCTTATGAAGTCCAAAAAAGGGTTGGGGCAGGAGACAGCTATGCAAGATTAATATATCAAGCTATGGCTTATCAGGTTTCCAAGTCAATTGGAGAAATGGCAGTGGTTTTAAAGGGGCAGGTGGATGCAATCGTTTTAACGGGAGGTATTGCGCATGATGAAAAGTATTTTTCCACCTGGATTAAAGATCACACTTCATTTATAGCACCTGTCTATATATTTCCGGGTGAAGATGAACTTCAGGCACTTCATGATATTTGTATCCAGGCTCTAAGTGGTGAATTGACAATAAAACAATATCTCTAAATCACATTTTTTGAAACTTTAATTTAAACCGCTGCACCCGTTGAACATATCTTTTAGCATTCTGACTCCCGCAGTTCTACTATTTCCTGTATTAAGAAACTGGCCTGTGAGAATGACATCGGCTTTAAGTTAATGAATCAGGTTTTGTTTAGCCGTTTCAAATCCTTTAATGCGATCTTTATAAGACCCTCCCTTTCCGGGAGGGATACCTATGGCTAAAGCCTTCAAACAAACTTGAATAGCGGCGTCGTACTGATGTGACTCACTGAGTATCGTTGCCAGGTAATGATGGGTTTGAATATTCGGAACTTGTCCAAAAAGTTCTTGCAGCAGTGGTGTATATTGATTGAGTTCACTCAAATGAATTTGAGCGATTTCTTCACAAAGCTGAGTCATTTTTTTAGATTCTTTTCGCTTTTTATATGTTTTTTGTACGATATACAGCAGCAGAAAATGACGACTTAATGGCTTTTTGGCTTTCCATTTTAAAGCCTTCAGCATTTTTTTAAGATCCTGGGTTTTCCAGGCCTCTTCCACAGGATCATAATCATCAGGCTTTTTAAATTTATTTAATAAATTCATGAATCACCTTTTATTACCACTCTCCATGATTTTCCATAGAAGCCCATGGTTCTTCAACAGGCAAAGGAGATCCAGTCTGTAGCAATTCAATAGAAATTTGGTCCGGTGATCTTACAAAAGCCATGTAACCGTCTCTGGGTGGTCTTAATATTTTAATCCCCTTGTCCATAAGCTTTTGACATGTTTCATAGATGTTTTCAACTTCATAGGCCAAATGCCCAAAATTCCGACCACCGTCATAAGGGTCTTTTTGGTCCCAGTTATAAGTTAACTCCAGCTCCGGTTCACCTTCAGCAGTCGCTAAAAATATCAGAGTAAATTTACCGGCAGGTACTTCTTTTCTTCTGATTTCTTTTAAACCCATTAGTTCAAAAAATTTCAAATTTGCGTCCAGATTCAAAACACGAACCATCGTATGTAAATATTTCATTTTAAAGCTCCTGAATTATAGAGGGTTAAGTTTGATCCTTTTTATCTTTTCCGAATAGCTTAACCATGAAATTGTTGGTTTTGAAGTAAAATGGAAAAAGTGTGTTTTCTTTAAAGTAACTCACCCAGATCTCCTCAATGGTACATTTATCTCTTAAATAATCAATATGCCAATGCTTCTTTTTTTTTAATTTCAAATGACGTTGGACACGGGCAACAATACCTCCGGGACCAAATGCACTGCCGCAATAAGTGTAATAACCCGGAATTAAATCCAAGGTTTTATACTTTCCAATCAATACCGGTTCATTTACGACACTATTCAATAATAGTACATAGCTTCCGGGGCGATTTTCCATGCCATCGTATAAAAGAGGTTTTTTAAAAAAATGAAAGCAGTTTTGAAGTGAGGATCCCTTTTTGAAATTGAATGGCATCACTGGTTGAATCCGGCCACAACCAGGGATTAATCTCCTTCATGTAATGCAGAGATTCAGCTTTGTCTGTATTCTTACTATTTTCAGAGAGTGAAAATAGTAAATAGGCAAGTTCATTATTAATATCTGATAAAATTGCCGATTTGGCAGCCTGATTTACCAAGGCCTTATCCTTCTTCATAAAAAACATGTTTTCGGCAAACAAGGCCAGGAGATTTGAATGATTTGGAAAGACGCGTAAGGCAGCTCTTAAATTTTTATCAACTTGATTTTGAAAATAGACCTTATCTTTGTCATTCATGTTTTGAGACAATAAAATCATCGCTTCAGATAAAATCGATAAAGATTCAGGCTGGTCCAGAATCCTCGAATCGTCCATCAATGACAATACTAAACCCGTTTCAGGCATTACTTTTGGGGCAAACATAATTGCTGAAAGCGCCATTAGATTTTGATGATTCACCTGCTTAAACTTCGGATAACCAGGTCGCTCCCTAAACTTGAAATCAGGTGAAACCCATTGCCCTAATTTTAAGGCCAGCTGATCAACCTCGTTTTCAAGTTGATCAAATAAAAAATCTTTTTGAAATTGGTCTGTGATAATCTCACCACTTTTCAAATCAAACTTTGTAACTGATAGAGTCACAGACACCAGATCAATTACTTTTTGGTAATCACCGTGGATAAATAGCGTCGTAAAACGGTTGATAGGGGCTGGTGAAGTTAATTGAGGTTTGGATTTATAATACCATAGCCTTAAGGATTCCTGACTATGAAAGGTCCAATCCGAATTGAGCTGGAGGAATGATTGGATTCTGGCTTGAAAATAATGACCAAGCCAGTCTTCTCCTGGAGTAGATCGTTGGTTAGACAAAGGAAGAATGCCTACCCATTGATTACTTAAGATCCACATGGGATAAAAACAAAAAACTAGTAAAAGCAATAGTTTTTTATTTATCCGAATCATATATTAATACGAATTACTGGTAGAGTAGGATGAGTCTGTTGACTCGTTTGATTCCGATGATTCATAACTGGTTTCAGTTTCTTCCGGAGCCTCTGTTGTTTCTGGATCGATAACGGAATCAAGCTGAGAATTCAAGGTCTCAATTTTAGACTTGTATGCCTGGTTTTCTTGTTCCAGTTCGTCAACCTTAGAATTTAGTTCATTAATTTTATTAACAGCTGCTGAAATTTTTTCTTCCAGTTGGTTTAAAATTTCCATGATAATTTCCTGATAAATAATAAAATGATGTTAGAAAGGGCAGTAAATGATCAAATTTTATTTTCTCTACCCTTTTAATAACCTGAGAAACCGTGAATCGCAAGGTTTTTTTAATTATAATTGAATCTTCAAAGCATTTAATAAAGAGTCATTCTGCTTAATTTCAAGCCCTTTTCTGGTATTGTTAATAATACCACTTAAAATATTATTTACTTTTTGACGTTGAAGCTGATTACCCAATGCGGCATAATCACTTTCTTTAACATCTTTTTGGTCACTATTTTTAGCCTTTACATAAACGGCTAGTTTAGATTCCTGTCTATTTAATATTTTGACGCCACCGACTGGAATTTTATAGATTTCAAGTTTAAACGCCATACTTCCAATTTCCCGGTTATTTTCCAGTAATTTAAATTTATAGTCTTTCGTTTCAGCCTTCAAATCACTGACTAGTTTCTCAAACTGTTCCTTGGTTTGGATACTAGCTGAATACTCATCAGCCTTTTCAAGCGTAAACTTTTTAGTTTCAGCTTGTTGAGCCATAGATGTAGCCTGATCCTTAACTTCTTCAAAGGGCTTAATGAATGGATCAATTACTTTTTTAACTTCATAAACGATCACACTCTGATCACTGGAAAGCTGAAATGATCCTACATCACCTAAAATCTTATTATTAATTTCTTCATAGAGTGAATAAGAATAACCGAGACCATCAATCTCATTACTACCATCAAAGGCCTTCGTTTTTGTAATTGGCTTACCAGTGGTTTCAGCATGCTGCACAAGTGTCTTGGAAGCTTCGCCTTCGCCGACTTTTAATAGATTTGCAATCCGGTTATCCAATCTTCTTTTTGCCTTACCTTTTTTAATTTTCTGAGTAATTTCCTCTTTTACCGCTTCAATTTTCTTGGTAACAGCAGGTTTGGTATCGATTAATTCAATGACGTGATAACCAAATTGCGTTTTAAATGGTTTTGATATTTCACCTTTTTTCAAGGAATCGACCGCCAATTCAAATTCTTTTACAAAAGTACCTTTTACCACCCACCCCAAAGCGCCACCATTTATTTTAGAGCCCGGATCAGCTGAGTATGTTGCCGCCAGTGTTTTGAATTTACTTTTATCTTTCTTCAACTGACCATATATCCACTGCGCCTGTTTTAAAGCTTTGGCATCTTTTACTTCATCCTGGCCATTGCTGTGTGAAATTAGGATATGGCGGGAATTAAATGATTCATTGATAGTAAATTCATTCGTTACATTTCTTTCGTAGTATTTATTAATCTCTTTATCCCGAACTTTAACATTAGCTATTTCATCATCCAGGGTTAGTTTTATATAATTGACTTCAAACTGCTTTTTTTGTTCAAAATTCTTTT
>Ga0307989_1001294_pt1 | contig 13770 bp, 9 predicted proteins | sample EllFjometagen185_FD_203164 | JGI IMG/M metagenome (GOLD analysis project Ga0307989, IMG submission 203164) | Marine microbial communities from Ellis Fjord, Antarctic Ocean - #185 | ecosystem: Environmental > Aquatic > Marine > Unclassified | place: Southern Ocean | collected 2014-10-08
CCATGGCATTCATTTTAACGACGCCGAGTTAGAATTATTAAAAGAAACCCAAACCCACATAGCGCATTGTCCGACATCAAATATGAGACTTGGTTCGGGTATTTGTAAGGTAAAAGAGATGCTGGCTATGGATATCAATGTGGCCTTGGCAGTTGATGGCTCCGCATCCAATGATTCATCGGATTTTTTAGGAGAAATGAGAAATGCCCTATTTTTACAACGGGTCTTAAAAGGCGCCGACGCTTTAAAGGTTAAAAATATATTAAAGATGGCGACAGTGAATGGTGCTGAATTATTAAATTTTAAAAACATCGGAAAAATCCAGGAAGGTTGGGCCGCGGATTTAGCGCTGTTTAATATTAATAAACTGGAGTATTCCGGTGCGTTATCAGATCCGATTGCGGCGCTTCTGTTTTGCGGATATAATCATGGGACTGAATATACCATTGTCAACGGAAAGGTAGTGGTTGAAAACGGGAAATTGACCGGATTCAATGAACAAGAAATTATAAAGCATGCTAACCGGATTTCAAAAAGAATTACCGCTTGCTAATCGGATTTCAGTAATTCAGTAGCAGCTGTCATCCATATTTTTTAAACTTCCTTTTATTCTGAGCATTTACACAGGTAAATCTGTGATATATTTGCAATGAACTGGGTACTGTCAGCCGAGGGAACCGAAGGATATTAACCCCGCACAGAGATTCGACCCAGGCTCAGAATGACAGTAAGCCTACCACCCTAATGCACTGTTATATTTAACTTGTAATTCAAATTCACCGTCCTTGACCTGAGTTTTCCCAAAGGTTCAAAAATAAAACAATTGCAAAAATACATATTTAGTGTCTGCCCGAGAATGCCATTACTTACTTTTTATCCTTTAATTAGGGCTCTCACTACGAGTCTCATGATCGTCGTAACAACCTAGTATTATAATATTTAAGTTTTTGCTAGAAATTGTACATATCCCCAAATTACCTACTTTTCGTTCAGGTACTAATCAATATAAAGAAGATATTTTAAGAAATGATAGGCTTTATTAGAATTACAACTTATATTAAATTAATGATTCATAACTAATTACAAAACTGTTGTTCCAATTAAAACACCTCAAAAGTAGTCTTACATGAAGAAAAAGGATATTTATCAGTATTACGAAAAAATCATCAATACTATGGCAGAAGCGCTAATTGTCATTAGCTCCGAAGGAGAAATTTTAATGATTAACCAATCATTTGAACAAATGTTTGGATACCGTTCTGAAGAAATCGTCGGCCAACCATGTACATTATTGGAGTGTGATGTCTGTGAATTAAAAGGGCAGGGGAGTGCTAACGCACCTTGGTGCAAACTATTTGATTTGAACCAGGATATTAAAAAAAGATGTTTGATAAAGGGTAAAAATGGTTCTTATCTCCCCGTCCTAAAAAACGCATCAATTTTAAAAGATGATTCAGGAAAACCGATTGCTGCCGTTGAAATCCTGACTGATATTTCTAAAATCGATCAGCTGGATCAAAAAGTAGATCTCCTTTCAAAGCAACTTTCCGAAGAAGGACAGTTTTATGGAATCATTGGTAAATCTCCATCTCTAAAGAAAGTTTTTGATATCATGATCAAAGCTGCCCAGAGTGATGCACCGATTATTATTTATGGAGAAAGTGGTACAGGGAAAGAATTGGTTGCTCAAGCAATCCATCAACTTGGCATCCGAAAAGATAAACCTTTTGTTCAATTAAATTGTGCCGCCTTAAACGAATCCCTTTTGGAAAGCGAACTGTTCGGACATATGAAAGGGGCCTTTACTGGTGCTTATCGTCATCGAATCGGCCGCTTCGAGGCTGCTAACGGGGGGGATATTTTTTTAGATGAAATAGGTGATATCCCATTATCCATACAGGTTAAATTGCTCCGGGTACTGGAAGTCAATACAATCGAACGCGTTGGGGACCATCAGTCCATCTCAGTTGATGTTAGGCTTATTACGGCCACGAATCGGGATCTAAGCAAAATGATTAGCGAGAATCTATTTAGGGAGGATTTCTTTTTCCGCATCAATGTCATACCAATCAGAATTCCACCGCTACGGGAAAGGTCAGAAGATATTCCATTGTTAATCAACAGTTTTGTTAGCCGCTTAAGAGCCAGAACGGGAAAGCCGATATCAGGGCTGGACCATGATGCTTTGGAGCTATTTATGAACTATCAATGGCCGGGAAACGTCAGGGAATTAAAAAGTGCTCTGGAATACGCCTTCGTTATTGCGGAGGCAGGCTTAATAAAATTGAGCCATTTACCAACTTCCATGACAGAAGAAAAATTACCATTTAAGAAAATTAGTGAAAAAATGATTGAGACGAATCCTGCTTCAGAAAAAGAGCGCTTGATTCAGGCCTTACGTCAAAGCAATGGTAATCAATCGAAAGCAGCACGAATTTTAGGGATCGCTCGGGTCACTGTTTGGAATCGAATGAAAAAATATGGTATTGAACTGAGTAAGGTAATTGAGAATAATTAAGGAGATTAAGGTGGGATAATAACAACGATTTCTGATTGGGAAACCGTTGCTATCATAATTCTATTTTAAAATTAAAGCTTGATTTTGTATTTACCATCAGCTGAAATTTTAATTTTTCCGTTCAAATACTTAACATTGTAACCATTTTCTTTCAATGTCTGATAAGCCATTGAAGCTCTTACACCTGATTTGCAGTGGACAACAATTTCTTTATCCTTAGGAATCTTATTCAAACTGGAAGCAACGTCCTGTGTTGGAATATGTAAAGATCCTTTTATCACACCAGATTTAATTTCTTCGTGGTCACGTACATCCAGAACAAGTCCGTTTGGAGATTGATTTCTAGCAATTCTATCAAAATCCTGAACTTTAATTGCACCAGCTACCGGTTTAGGGATATATACAATTTTACTTGCCAGAGCACCTTTTACCAAGCCGCTGCCCATTTTTTCCCAGGATGCCAATCCACCTTTTAAGATAGAAGTGTTTTTGTATTTCCAACTTCTAACGATATTAAATGCCTGAAGTGCCTCTTGATTACTATCAGCATATAATACGATTGGAGCAGCTTTCTTTTTGGGTAGTCTTGCTTTCGCAGCTTTTAGTTCCCCTAAAGGAATCGTATAAGCACCTTTAATATGACCCTTTTGAGCTCTTGTTTGAGATCTTAAGTCCAAAACAACAACTGACTTGGGTGATTTTGCAAACGACTTGATAAATTTTGCAGTAGTATAAACTGGCTGTTTAGCCTTTTTCCATGAGGGTAATCCGCCTCTGAACACTTTAATGTTCGTGTAACCTAACGTTTCTGCCTTACTGGCAGAAGATGGACTGAGGCGTCAGGTAGGCCCTCCACAATAGAACACAACGAGTTGGTCCTTGTCTTTTGGCAACTTGGCAATATTTTTATCAAACTTAGCATCATAATTGGAAACGGCACCTTCAATATGACCTTGAGGAAAGAATTTTCCAGGTCTGGCATCATATAAGGCTAATTTACCTTTGTTTTTGGAAATCAAATCGGCCATTCCTTTCGCATCAATTACCCATTCCATCGGAATATCTGCAGCTTGTTTAACACCAACTTCTGTGGCAACATAGCTATTTCCTTTTTTAGCAAAAGAAACAGCCACTTCCTTATTTTTGCCAATTTTATTGAATGCCTTGGCACCATCTAATTTGGTAGCATCATCAAAGGTAAGCTGCCAGGTAGCACTACCCATGAAAATCTGCATGGTCTTCGCTTTTCGCGAAATAGACTTCAACTTTCCACGTAGCACACCAGGCTCTGCTTCGTGACACTGTGTGCATGGTTTTAATATGATTGGTTTTTTACTAGCACCGATTGCTACCGGACTATAAATAAAACCCACCATTATAAATACGACGAAACACCGTCGTAATAAATGTTTTAACATCTTAGGGTCTCTCTTTTGATTTAAGTTCTGATCGCCGCAAATGCATGATTTACACTTCTCAGTCCTTGATTTAATGATATGATCATTCGTTTAATACAATTATCTGAGATTCCCGGATTCCGGAAAAGATTATGTAAATAATTTTCAGATACTAGCTAGGTCGCAAGTGGCATGCCAAACAACAATTATAATTCAATTCTCCTTAATCTATTGTTATTATGGTATTTAAAAAAATGTTCTTTTAAAAAAAAACAGAATGTATTTAGGTAAAATAACATGTGTTAAAGCAGTTTAAACATATGTTAATGTGCTTTAACACATGTTCTTATCAATGAGTGGATTTTGGTACGCTGAGGAAAAAACCGAAGAATCTCTTTCAGAGCTATAGGATGACAAACACCCCAAGTTCGTTGCAAACATATCACAGATTTATCTGTGTAAAATCTCAGGATGACAAATATGGTTACTGATTCAAACTGGATCGTCAAAATATCCGATCAAGCAGAAAACAAGACACTTAGTAATTGTCTCAATATCAGATATTTCATAGTTGTATGCGACGATTAGAAACGGTTATAATAATTTAAAATGATTAAGAATTAAATCTTCAACACAACTAAATCTGATTTTATTAGATTACTGTTTTCTTGGAATTGGATGTTGGATTTCTTGAATTCTTTTAGAAAAATCAAAATCCTTGAATGAAGGATTTTTGTAGACAACACCACCCATTTTAATTTCGGCGACATGACACTGTTTACAGGTATTTTCATCCGGAAATAATAGTCCTGTGTTTTTGGCTGTGACTGACTTTGCTGCACCACCCTCTTTATAGGTGATCTTTTTCATCGTTTTTAACATTGCGTACTTCCTGCCAGAACCGTGGCAGTCTTCACACTGAACGCCATCAGAAATCTTGTATTTTTTTAAATATAAAGTAGCTGGGTGTTCTTTACCATTCTCATCATACTGAGATTTAACGTGACAAATTAAACAGGCTTTTTCTTTTTGAGGAGCAGTGTTAATTCCTATTTTTTTTGCCAATGCGATTGCTTTCGGAGTGCCTAAGGTGTCAAACGCTTTTACATGTTTTCCTTTTGACCAAATGACATATTGGGCACCGACTTTTTCTTTTTTATGGCATGATTTGCATTTTGAGGCACCGACAAATCTGTTTGTCGCCATTGATAAAGTGGTGCCACAAAAACAAAAAATTATAAAAATCACGACTGCTTTTAATTTCATTTTTCCTTTTTTTAAAAATATGTGCTTACAGGATATTTAATAAATATCATCTAAAACGAATCAATCTGCCTTGCCATGTGATTCGCTGGTTTTTTGGGGGTTGAAACTGATTTTATCAAAGAATTTAGATGATCATCAATCGTTTAAATGCATAAAAATTTGAGTAAAGAAGGTCGACGATTTATTGCAACGAGGATACCAAACAAAGATTGTTTATCCACTCAAAAATAATCCTATTGTTTTATCTTTAAAAATCTACTTTGCTATCTCACAGAATTACACTAGATTTCATTGCTTGCGTTTGGTAAGATCCAAATTATGAAATTTGCGTTATCTTTAATTTGGATCGAATTGATGTGCTTCAACAGTCTAAAATATTTATCTCAATGAGGAAAATATGGTTTCACAGAAACATGGTGTACCCACTTTTTGGTTTATCTTACTGCCCATAACCATTGCCGTTATCCTGCTTTTCTCCTTTTTAACCTATTATGTTCGGTCAAATTCAGATGAGATTACTACCAACGAAGTCAACCGATCTTTACTGGAAGTCGCCAAGGACGTGGAATTAACCATTAGAACAATGATGATTAATGACCCCAGAAGAGTACTAGGATTTTACCGCTTAATAGATGGTTTGCGAGGGAATCTAAACGTGCTGGAACGTTTAAACGAAGACACCGATTATATGCTCAGGAATATTAAACCGGCTTTAAGAAGAGCCATGAATTCTAAGGAGATGGCTGTTGCCAGCACCGAAGAAATCGCTCAACTTCAAAAACGTTTCCATCAACAACTGTTTCAGGTTCAAAAACTTCCTAAAGTTTTAGACATAAAAACAACGATTTTTCCCGCACCTGTAGTTCGTATTGAAAAATTACAGGACGTTGTTAAGCTTTTTCCGGATCGTTACCCGATGCCAGAAGCCATAGAAAAATTAGTTATCGCAACCGGAGTCCGCTTTCAGGGTAAGGTAACAATGAAAGGAAAACCCTATTTTCAGGTGACGGCACCAATTCTGGCAGGTGCGGTTTGTATCAGCTGTCATACCATGGCTGTTGAGGGGCAACCTCTAGCCGCTATTTCGATTATTGCCGATATGAAAAAACCGCAATCAGCAATTATGCTTTTAACCAGAAGAGTTATTATCTTTGGTGCCGGTATCATTTTCATTATATTATTAATTGTGTTTTTAATTTCTAAAATGATGTCAGGATCACTGGCAGGATTAAGTCAACAAGCATTAACATTTGGTGAAGGAAATTATGATTCAACCATTCATTCAAAGGGGACAAAAGAAATAACCAGCCTGGCTGACAGCTTTGAAGGGGCACGACTAAAGATCCATGATTTTATCTATGATGTTTTACAGAGCATGCCAGGCCTTTTATTGATCGTTGATGAAAAAGGAAAAGCTTCTCCCAACTATTCCAAATCAACCAGAGATTTGTTTGGGGAAATACAGGATAAGGATGTTGATAATATTATTTTTCAGCCGGCAGGGCAAAATTTTAAAGAGATATTGGACACGCTCTTTTCCAAAAGACTTAAGATACCGTTTGATGATTTAATCGTGGTAGCCCCTAAAGAGATTGAAATTTTTAACCAGATTATAAAATTAAACTATTATCCCATTTATGATAAAGACAAAAACCTTCTTAAAATCCTCATCATTGGGGAAAATATCACAGCTTTGAGAAAATCTGAAAAAGCCCTGGCTTTGGAACAAAAGGAAAATGAAAAAATTTTAGAAATCGTTAAGAATCCGGTAGGGTTTTCAGAATTTCAGAAGGAAAGTGAAAGTATGTTGCAAAATGGGGTCTTGATATTACGTCAAACCAAAGGTCCACTGGATCAAAACCAATTTACTGATATTCAAAGACTATTGCACACTCTGAAAGGATCAGCCTCCATTTTCCAGTTACATGATCTGGTTGCTAATGCCCATCAGGCTGAGGATAAACTGATTGACCTCATCCAACAGAAAAAGAAAATCGATTCCGATATTCTCCATCCTATGTTAACCTCTTTGATCCATGAGCTGGACCAGGTGCAATCCATCTATGAAAAATTTATTGGCTATGAAGAGCAGACCAATGATATGATTGTATCCCCAGGTGAAATAAAAACCGTCTTAAAGGAATATCCAGCTTTAGAACAATTGACCGTTTCCTGGTCAAAAAAACGACAACTTGATTTCATTAAACGCAAGGCCAAAGGCATTGTAAACGCTAGTAGCCGCTATCTTCAAAAAACAATTAAACTTAAAGTGAATGGTCATGAAGGACGAATATCCAGGCAAACGTCAGAAATCATCAGCCTGACCTTGACCCATATCCTGAGAAATGCCGTTAGTCACGGTATTGAGGAACCCATGATCCGAAAAGAATCAGGAAAGGCAGAAGAGGGTTTGATTCGCATTTTTGTCGATAATAAAAAAGAGATGATAGATATTAAAATACAGGATGACGGAAAAGGAATCAATTTAGAGAAGCTATTGGAAAGCGCCATTAGCAAAGGTGTCATCAAAGACGCGACAGCAGTAAAAGCGGATGAGGTTTTAAATCTTATTTTTGCCCCGGGATTTTCCACTGCTGAATCTGTCACAGATATTTCAGGAAGAGGCGTTGGATTAGATGCCGTTAAACACCAGATTGAACAGCATCAAGGTTCTATTAAGGTAAGGTCTAAAGCAGGATTTGGTACAGAATTCTCGATTTTAATCCATCGGGATATTTAACTGATAAATAACATAGTTACTTGGGACTTATAAGAGAAGTTTGCATTGAATATCTTTTTTACTATCGTGATCGATTCAGACTAATAATCATCGATCCTAAGCACTTATGATAATATCCATCAATCCAATCATCCATTCCGCCCGTTAGACTTAGCACTTTGCTATGTCCCAACTGCCTCTTTCCCAATCGATATCCGGAATCTATATTCAACTAATCATGGCTTGGTTCACGACTTTTCAATTATTAACAGCTGAAGATATTGCAAGCTATATCCAACGATTAAGTCGAGCGATGATCAAAGAAGCACTCATTAACCAAAGTCGATAAAAATTAAACCTGAAGTCATATTTCACTAATTTTTCTGAAATTTTACTTTTATTCTCTAACAATAGTTTGGGATGGCTTGACATATGTATATTGAAAAACATTTCCAGAAATCATTAGGAAGGGATTGAAGGGTTTGCTGCATTGAAAATAAAAAATATAGCTAATTGAAAGATTCCTGATATTTTGGAATAGTACTGTTATGATTGCAGCAGCATCAATCGAATATTTATTTGTTATAGGCAAGGCAAGGAAGCTGAATTTAAAACTTTAAGCACAAGCAAATTGAAATAGGTTATTAATATCATGCTACATATAATCAAACACTGGTTTGTTCCACCAGTTGTTAATGGTAATGAACTACAATTAAAACAGGTAAGCTTACTAAATGCCTCTTTAATTGTTGTCATCTTTTTAATCTCATTGATCTTTATCGGTAACTTGATCGGGGGCGAAACCCCTACCGCAACATTAGTACTTGATGGCATCATCTTTTTGACAGCTATACTTATACGCTACTGGATGTTTCGTGGTAATGTTATACATATCGCAATGGTTTTAGTTACACTGGCTATTATTTTAGTTACAGCTTCAATAGTAAGCCTGGGTACGATCCGGACACCAACCACGGCTGTTTATCTGTTAGTAATTATTTGGGCAGGCTTACTATTAAGCATCAGAGGGCTTATAGCTACTACAATTCTAATTTCAGTAGCTGTATACGGATTGATCATTGCTGAAAGCCATAATGTGTTACCTCCTGCCAATTTTACGGTTGGTATCACCCAATGGGTTACCTATACCGCTTTGTTTGGATTATGTGGTGGTTTGTCTTACTTCGCACACCAAATGACTCAACAAACTTTAATTAAATTAAATGAAGAAGTCACAGAACGCAAACAAGTTGATCAAGCACTTAGAGAAAGTGAAGAGCGTTTGAAGAGTTTTTATAATTCAACTTTTGAGGGAGTTGTTATCATCGAAAAGGGTCGAATCGTCGATTTAAATGAACAGATTGCCAAAATTACCCACCATGAACGCCAAGAATTAATCGGAACTGATATTTTACAATTGATAGTAGAAGAGGAAAGGGAGTTGGTTTCGAAACATATTCAAGCAGAATTTAATCAGCCATATACAACCAAAGCGCTGTGTAAAGATGGATCCATCATTTATATAGAAGTCCGGGGTCAAAAAATTCGTTATCAAGGTCGTCCGGCAAGAGTATCGGTAGTCATGGATGTCACAGAACGCAAACAAGCTGAGACGAGGCTTAGGGAATCGAGGACAAGTTTGAAAAGGGCCCATCGGATAGCAAAAATGGGATCCTGGGTTTACAATTATATCGAAAAATATGCAATCTGGTCCGATGAGTATTTTTACCTTTTAGGCATTGATAAAACAAAATTCCCTGATGGAAAAGTCACTGACTCAGAATGGTCATCATTTTTAGAGAACCCTTCAAAAGCAGAAGATTTGGTCAGTACATTAATGGGGAAAAACAATTTTTATGAATCTGAATACCGAACCATTCCATTAGGCGGAAAAATTAAAACGATCTATTCATATTGCGAAGTGGAAAGGGATAAAAATGGAAATATCTCACATATTTTTGGTACTGATCATGATATTACCGAGCAAAAGAAGATGGAAGAGGTATTAAAAAGATCACATAACGAGTTGGAGCAAAGAGTCAAAGAACGAACAGTAGATTATAAAAGAGCCAAAGAGGAAGCAGAACTTGCCAATAAATCAAAATCAGAATTTTTGTCAAATATGTCTCATGAAATACGGACTCCAATGCATGGAATCCTCAGTTTTTCACAATTTGGCATTGAAAGAATTGATAAGATTAGTAAGGGGAAAAGCTTACACTATTTTGAGAAAATAAATAAATCAGCAAATAGATTAATGTATCTTTTAGACAACCTTCTTGATTTATCAAAACTGGAAGCTGGAAAAGATGTTTATAATATGGAATCAATGGATATCAGTAAGATTGTAAAAAATGTGATTTCTGATATGGAAACTATGAGCACAGAAAAAAAACAAAATATATCCGCCGAAGCCACTTGCTTATCTACTAAAATTGTTTGTGATAGAAACAAAATACAACAAGTTATTCACAACTTATTGTTTAATGCTTCCAAGTTTACACCGGAAAATCATAGTATTACTATAACATTTAGTGCCAGCGAATTGCTATTAGGGAGCAAACTCCCTTGTAAAAAAAGTGTTTCAGCCTTAGTAATGTCAATAAACGATGAAGGCATCGGGATTCCTGAAAATGAATTGACTACAGTGTTTGATAAATTTTTCCAGAGCAGCAAAACAAGAACTGGTGCCGGAGGAACTGGGCTGGGATTGGCAATTTGTAAAGAAATAATCCTGGCCCATCGAGGGAAAATATGGGCAGAAAACAATCTGGAAGGAGGAGCAACATTTAAATTTATGCTACCGTATGAACAAATCACTCAATGAACTAATTCAATTGAGCTTGGGAATTAAAAGGAGCAAACAGTATATTTATAAATATGCGTTACCGTCACATATCATACCTGTAGAGCTCCAATTTTCCTTAAATATTTTTTATGATTTTATATATAAACGTAAATAATGATCAAAAATCATGAACCAGGACAAAATCATTTCTTTCTCGGGTGCCATGACACCCGATACACCCTCTAACTTTTCCAAAGGGACGGGCTTTCCCGGTTAAGGTAAACTTTGCCCAAAGCCAGTCCCCATCGCGGGGATTAAAATCCTTTATCTTATACATCACCGTAATAGATTTCAGTTCTTCAGCCCGGTTATAGTTCTCTTTTACCTGTATTGATCCATATTTCAACGGGGGTCGTTTTGAATTTAGTGCCAAATCATTTACGAATACCTTATGTTTAGGGCCATGGGGTGCTCTCCCAAGCTGCATCCCTTGATGTTCCGGCCAATGGGACCATTTCTGATAAGGAGAGGCCTTTGTGATATAATTCCAGATTTCAGTAGCATCCGACCCCGGCATCTCTCCAAAAACAGGGAAAGCTATGAAAGTAACTGCTAGTGTTAAAAAGAAATATCGTTTGATGATTTGCACCTTCATATACACTCCTATTTTAAAACGATTTAAGTGATTAGCTTAAATCATTTCACAATCTGGTAAAAACTTAAAGAACATTGTGCGGTAGAAGATTGTTACTAGACCCACTCTGTGATTTGATCAATAGTTTGACGGGTTTTAACTTTTGGTGGATTCACCCGGAAGCCGAAACAAAGCATATAAGCAAATCCATAATGACTGAGATTTACATTAAAATCACTTTCCAGAATTTGTTCCAGTTCTTTTCTCTGAAATCCCTCAATAGGGCAACTGTCAATACCGATCATTGCTGCAGCTGTCATCATATTGCCCAATGCAATATAACACTGTTTGCAAGCCCAATCAAATATCGCCCGGTCATCATTTAATAAGTCAAAATCTGATTCCTGAAAATTTTTATAAAACTGGCTACGTTTTATAAGCATTTCTTCCGGAGTCTTTTGAATGTTTTTCATAAAATTTATCACATATTCAGAACCATTTTTCATAAAATGTCCTTTTTTTGCCAGACATACCACAAAATGACTGCAGGTTGGTATTTGTTTCTGGCCACCCCAGGTATTTGGTAAAAACTTCATTCTATCTTCCTGATTCTGAATGATTAAAAACTTCCATGGTTCCAATCCAAAAGAACTTGGGGAGAGTCTCATGGTTTCTAAAACAAAATCAAAATCTTCTGAAGATATTTTCTTGGTCGGATCAAATTCTTTACAGGCATGTCGGTACATAAACGCATCCAAAATCTCTTTTTTATCCATACTTATTCTCCATTAAAGTTTATATTAACGATATCGCTGCTTTTTGTTTTTTCCGTATCTTTGGATATTAATATTAATTACCTATAATGACCTTCCAGACTGGCATCATGTAAAAACTGTGATCCTAGTGTCATGTCAACTTAGCTGAAATTGGGGGATATGTACACTCTGGCACATCCCTTAAAATAACAGTATCGAGCTGTTACGTGTCCCCTGATTTCAATCAAGTTGATGTTTTCTAAAAGAACTAACAGATACTAAGCGATATTCCAATCTCTTTTTCTCTAAATAATACCAGTAAACCTGTGATTCTTTAGCGATTTAACAGACTTTTTGACAACCTTTTCTGTACAATGTTTTTGTTATCTTTTATAATATAAAGATCTCTCAAAATCTGTCTTATTTGGCTAAGGAGACAGAACCAATGGTAGAAAAGATAGAGATTTTCAGAGATAAGGTGCTTTAAGCTTGTCGAAGGGGTCAGACAACAGTCGCTCTATTGTAACCGTTTGTATGCTTGCCGGTCTGGCTATGTCGGTGCTACCAATATTGAAAAAAAGCCCTCCTCTGTTACGTAATTTGGTCGGATATATTGTTCTCGCCGCCGGCTTCTGGAATGTTTTGTGGTATGGCGTGCAACACTATTTAGAGTTCTGGGGGGTAGCTGCACTGATCTCCGGTTTGTTGTTGATCCTGACCGCACTAGATATTCTTCGTGTGGGCTGGATACCAAAGGTTTTACATCGCATGCAACCACTTGTACTTTTACTTTTATTGGGTTGTGCGTTGCTGTATGCGATCAAGATCGCAAGCCTTTGAGTAATCACCCATAAAAATCAGAATTCTTAATTAACACCTGAATGTTAAAAGAATTTTAATTCAACAGAAGAGATTAATTCTACTAAAACATAGTGAATTTCTACGCATAATTGGAACGACAGCTAATCTTATCGAAGTTTGTTATTATTAATAATTATTCCCGTTTTGCTTTTAAAATTTTTTTAGTAATTACTATTTATTATTATAATGTAGAGACAAAGTATTAGTAAGTGAAATTTGATCTACTCCCTCAATAAACAGGATTATATTGAAATTAGAAATCACCATTTATTTGTTTAATTTTAGAGAAAACGGTTGTAATATCTAACGCATGGAAGGTATTATTTTGTGAAATAAATCCCAATTGAATTTTTGATTTTTAAAGGCGAAGTTAGCATTAAATTGGTAATAGCGGAGGCTGGAGTTCCAAATACTTTAAGAACATCCAAAAAATATTGAAGAATATACTCAAAACCAATGTATCAAAATAAAAATTCTGAAAAATTATCAAATGAGATTTTTGAAACCATAGAAAAAAAAATCACTCCAAAAGCATTTCAACACACAATTGTTAGCCTGCTTAAAAACAATAAAACTTTTAGTCCAGATTTCATCCAAAAGATCACAAGTTTTTACCAAGAAGCGAAGGTGATCAGTCAAATATCTCTCAAGTCTTTTTCTAAGGATATTAAAACCGATGGCGCTATCGCTTGTCATAGAGGGTGTTCTTTTTGTTGCCATTTGAAAGTCATGGTTACCGCTCCAGAATTCCAAATCATTTCAAATTACGTCGAAAACACATTTCCAAAGGAAAAAATCAAAGCTCTGAAACTAACGTTGTGTAAAACTGTTT
>Ga0307989_1001295_pt1 | contig 13748 bp, 9 predicted proteins | sample EllFjometagen185_FD_203164 | JGI IMG/M metagenome (GOLD analysis project Ga0307989, IMG submission 203164) | Marine microbial communities from Ellis Fjord, Antarctic Ocean - #185 | ecosystem: Environmental > Aquatic > Marine > Unclassified | place: Southern Ocean | collected 2014-10-08
GCCAAAATTATTCAGTTGTCCAAATGCCGCCAGATTTTGTGTAATTTGGTAATTGGCATTTACGTTTAAATCGAATGTGGTGTCGAGATTGTTCGTTTTTGATATTGGATTTGGAACTTTGATGTACATAATGAATGGATTTGGCTGTTCAACTATCAAAGCCTTTCTCCCCCCAATCAAATAAATATCAGTCCCAACACTCAACTGCTCTGTAATTTTATAATCGATTGAAAGTGTTGCATCCCAATCTGGCATATTCCAGGCTTCGGTCTGTTCATCTAAATTATAAGCATAATAATTTCCTGAAAGTAAAAGATTTAGTTTTTCTGATGAAGCATGAAAAATCTCCATATTTAATTTCAACAAGTTAATATTATCGTACAAAATATTGAAAGTATTATTTACTATTAATGGATTTGGATTAACTGTTGGCGAAGGATAATAATATTCATTTAAATAGTAAAAGGGCTGGTCGTCAATTATCGAATAATCAACTCCAAATTTGAAATTTGTTTTCGGCGAGAATTTGCCATCGAAACCACCATAAAAGTGAATCTTTTCGAAACTGTTTGTGACATCGTGATGTGGGTCAACAAATGGATTTTCGTAAGCAATTTTTGAATAGTGATTGTTGATGTAGTTCCCGTCAATTCCTGCATAAAGTTTAATAACATCTTTAACCGGCATGTAATTAGCTCGAATGTTTGGGGTAATTTTTGCCAATGCATCCAAGTCATTATCCAAAATGAACCAGCCATTAAAACCAATGCTAACATTTGCTGTTTTTCCTTCAAAATACCAGGCTGGTTTTGCAAATAACCAGGTTTGTGTCCTTTTACCGATTTCAGATAAAGTTTGGTTGTAAATTTCGTTTGATTGCACAAATCTAACTCCCGCATCTGTTAATATTGTTCCCGTATTAATAGGTTTTTGAAAATCCATTTTAAATTCACCAAAATGCTCTCGTTGTTCGGTTTTAGTTCCAAAATAGTTGTATTTCAAGTCGAAATTAAAAACCGGATCATCCAATTCTGCAGTTGGATTTTTTAGACTGATATTTATCCCCCCTTTTGAAAATGTTTGTTTGGTTCCCTGATAATTTATGTCTTGATTTTCTTCCAATAAAATAGATGGTATTGCTGTTTCTGGATAACCGTAATAGTTAAATCCATCGCTTTTAAAATGTGTATTTACCGAAAGAATTTTTTTACTAAAGTCATGTTTAAAATAAATTTCTGCTTCATTTTTCGAATAAGGAGCATCAACTTTATCTTCTCCAATTAAAGTAATATTTCCGTGCGAAGAAAGGTGTTTGGCATGAATTCCAAAAATGGATTTTTTTGAGGCCAGATTATTGAAAAAGAATTCGCCATAAGGTTTTTTATAATTTCCAAAACCGACTCTTATTAATCCGTATCCGGTATCTTTTTTCTCTGTGTTATTAATGGTTGCCGCTTTTAGTTGTGTTACCGAAAAAGTATTCAGAATGGGTTGGCTGAATATGCTGTAATCGAATTTGGGAGCTATATGTTCTGTCTCGTCGATTTTGGGCATTTCGTTAATTTTATTGGCATCCAAAATAGTGGGTGTAAAAGCCCGGGTTACTTCTACTTCGCGCGTTAGACTTGTATCTTGCTGCGCATTTGCCGAATAAATAGAAACAATAAAAAGTAATAAAAAAATATATTTAATCTGATCAATCATGTTTTCCGTTTTTATTTTTGTTTAATTTCGATTTGAAACGAACTGTCGATAGCATTTTTTTGCTCGGCAGCTTCTTTGGCTTCTATTTCAGATAATTTTTTTAGAGCCTCGTCTTTAATCCCATCTGTCTCGTTTCCGTAATTTTCAACAATACTTTTTAGCGTGTGTTTGGCTGTAAATTCATCTCCATTATCGAGGTAAATATCGGTAAGCAATAAAAAAGCATTTCCGAGCCAAAACTGAAAAGGTGTATTTTTAGAAACAAAATCCATTATTTCTTCCTCGGCTTCTTTCTTTTTGTTTTGTTGATAATAAATAGCAGAAACTAAAAATTTGGCTTCGGCTCCCTGTTCAAATTTTGTGTCGGTAGCAATTGCTTTTAATCCCGGCAACGCTTTCTCTAATTGATTTAATTCGTAATACGATTTTCCTTCAGTATAATTTGCCTCGCGAATTAAAGCTTCATTTGCAACATCCGATTTTTTAATTTTTCCGGCAGCGGCAATCGCCAAGTCATAATTTTCGAATATTAAATGACAACGCATTTGCCCGGTATTTGCTTTTAATACATTCCATTTACCGTTCGCTAATTTTTCCAAACGGTTAAACATTTCCAACGACTTGGCATAATTTTCAGCATTAAAAGTTAATTCAGAAGCACGCGAAAGTGCAGGCTCGGTAAAAATATTATTGGGGTAATTGCATACATAAGTATAGTGTTGGTTTGCGTTTGAATATTCACCATCCTTGTACAGCAATTCAGCCAAATAAAAATTGGCATTTAAAGAAAAACTTCCGTTTGGGTAGTTTTGTAAATATTTTTGAAGTTGAGACATTGCACTTTTGCCGCCGTCCATGTACACTCTTTCGGCTGCCATATAAGTTAGCGAATCTTGTTCCGAAACGGTAACATTTACACCGGCTCCGAGTTTTCTGGCATAAGAAAAATAAGCATCAATGTTATTCAATTCAATGTAGCAATTTTTAATACCCGACAATGCTACCCTCGCTTCGGGTGAACCAGCATAATTTTCGGCAACTTTTTTATACTGAGTTAAGGATTTTGAAAAATCACCATTATTAAAATTTATTAAACCAAGCTGAAGCAAAGCTTTTCGAAAATAATTACTCTGTGGATAATTTTTTATGAGTCTTTCGTATTGAGCCATTCCTTCGAAATTTTTTCCGGTGCGTTCGTAAGCTCTTCCCAGTTCATACAAAGCATCGTCCTGATAATCGGATTCAGGATAGTTCGCAATAAGTTTTTCAAGATTGGAAATTTTTTCCGGCTGGTTTCGTTGGAGTCCCTGGCAAAAGGCAATTTGGAAAAGTGCATAATCGGGTTCAAATGTTTTCATCCGAAACGACTTATTATAGTTTTCCAGTGCTTTTGTATAATTAGTATTCAAATAATAGTAGTCTCCAATTCGATTGAAAGAATCGCCAATTTTTTCGGTTCTGCCATTATTAAAACCATCAACATAATTTCTAAAATGAATAACTGCAGATTCATAATCTTCCAGCTTCAAATAAGAGTATGCCAAATTATATTCAGCATCTTTAAATTCGTTTAATGAATTAGCACCGCTTGTTGAGGAAAACTGTTTATAAGTTGCAACGGAATTGTTATAATCTCCAACCCGCATTAATGCTTCGGCTTTCCAAAAAAGTGCACGGGCTTTTAATGCTCTGTCGTTTCCTGTGCTTTCCAACGACAAATCGAAAAAATCGATAGCCTGATTGTAAGCCAGGTTGTTAAAAAGTTCCAGTCCGCGGAAAAAAGTTACGCGCTGGTAAGCATTTAAAATAGTTGGTGTTTTAACTTTTATTTTTTCAATAGAACTAATGGCATCTTTGTAATTGCGCGTAACCATGTAAACTTCTGTTAAAATACCATACGCTTCGGCATTTCTTTCCGAATTTGGATAAAGAGAAATGTAATTATCGAATGCTTTTATGGTTTCGTTGAAAGGCGAATAGGAGAGTTCGTAGGTTAGTTTGGCATAATTTAAAAGAGCATCTTCTTTTATTTTTTCATTTAAATCGAAATCGGAAGCCGCGCTGTAAGCCAATTTAGCTTTCTCTTTTTCGTCTGTTTTTATGTAACAATCGGCCAAATGATAATAGGCATTTTGCGCCATTTCATCTTTCCCTTTTGTAGCATTAACAAACAAAGGAGCGGCTTTGTCAAAATTTTCAACACTATAATAACAATAAGCAAGAATGTAATTGTCTTCGCGGGTTTTTAGCCCTTTCGAGTTGAAAAAAGTTTCTAAAAAAGGAATTGCATTTTGGTACTCACTTAGATGAAAATAAGAGTCGCCAATAATTTTTGAAAGTTCAGTTTTATGCTCTTCCTCAACATCATCGATTATTGACGTTGTATAATTTACTACATCGCGGTATTTTTCTTGTTTATAATAAATGTGACTTACATACAAAGGAATTACCCTTGAATATGACGGGTCGTTATTTAATTTTGTAAACCCTTCAAGTGCTTCTTGGAAATTATCTTGCAAATACATAATGTGCGCCCAATAATAGGTTGCAGGTTTGCTGTACAAATTATTGCTGTCTTTTATCTTAAAAAATTCTCTGCTTGCTTTTTCCAAATTATCAATCATTAAATGAGAATAACCTGTTTGGTATTGCAATTTTATCAGATCGTTTTGCGATAAATCGTTTTGATTTACTTTCGAAAAAGTTCGCAATGCAATGGTGTACTGTCGCTTTTCGAATTGATAATTTCCATAATTTAATTGTGCACTATTTATATACGGACTTTCGGCATATTGTTTCACAAAGTTTTTTATTAACTCGCTTCCCGACGAGTAACCCGCATTAAGTGCAGCCACCGATTTGTAATATTCTGCTTCGGAATAAAGTTCTGATTTTTGATCTATTTGAAGCTGAATTTTTTCAAATTCGTGGAAAGCTGAGATATATTTCTCCTGCGTGTACAGTTTTTTGGCAAGCTCAATTTCTTTCTGAACATTTTTGAAATATTCTGTTTGTTGAGCATTTACTTGAATTTGAATCAGAAAAAACAGGGTTAATAAGATGAAGGACTGAACTGTTCTCATGCTTTTTTTTGTTTCATTTATAATGAATTAGCTTTTACTTTTTTGAATGCAAAAATTAGATTCGGTAAAAACAATTTAATTTCGAAAGTAGGCTAATCCATTTGTTACACTCAATTAAACTTGAGTAATTTCTTAACATGAAACTGTTTATTTCTTTGGTTTATTATACCAATGGTTAAATAATTTACATTTATTTTGGGGTAGAATTCATTATCATGAATAGCGAAACAGTAATTGAATTAAAAGAAGCAGATATTTTTCAACGCGAAAATCGGATTTTAACGGGTGTAAATCTGCAGGTAAAATCGGGTGAATTTATTTACATCATTGGTAAAGTGGGAACCGGTAAAACGAGTCTCATAAAAACATTAAATGCCGAAATTCCTTTGGTTTCGGGATATGGAAGTGTATTGGGTTTTGAGCTTTTTAACCAGAAGCAAAAAGAGGTTCCCGAGTTGAGAAAAAAACTGGGTGTTGTTTTTCAGGATTTTAGGTTACTTACCGATCGAAGTATTTTTCAAAATCTTGCTTTTGTACTAAAAGCAACGGGTTGGAAAAATAAAATGGAAATAGATAAGCGAATTGATGAAGTTTTGGAGAGTGTTGGAGTTGCAGAAAAAAAAGAAAAAATGCCACACGAATTGAGTGGTGGCGAACAGCAAAGAGTGGTAATAGCGCGTGCTATTTTGAATAACCCGACTCTTCTTTTGGTAGATGAACCAACCGGAAATCTCGATCCGGAAACTTCGCAGGAAATTTTGAATTTATTTATCAACTTAAATAAAGATGGAAAAACAATAATTATGGTAACCCATGATTATGCATCGATTTCTAAAAAACCTGCCCGCACTTTAGTTTGTGCCAATGGAAAAATTACCGACTCGGCTGCCAACGAAGTTATTATCGATTTTGAAAGTTTGCTGGAGTCTAATATTTAAAAGCAATTTCTAAAAAACTTATATGAATATCGGTTTTGTGACAAATTGCTTATTTACACGTCATGCTGAACTTCCAGCCCGACTGTTCTGGCGGGGTTTCAGCATCTCATAACTTTTGATAATCAACATTATATCAATTAGACCCTGAAACAAGTTCAGGGTGACGGACATATTATGATACATTACGGACATTCAAAAACTTATGGTTTTTTCCCGGGAACGAATAAGTAACATGTAGTTTTTGGATTATTTCAATTAAGAATAATGTTCTGCCATTTCAACGAGCTTTTTCAATCGTTCGGGTTTTGCATAGGGAGCAACACTACATGCAGTTGAAAGAATATATCCGTTTATTTGTTTACCAAGTTTAATCCTTTCTAATATAGCTTGCTCAAAATGTTTATCACTCCCGTTTAATAATTCGTGTACCGGGTCAAGGTTTCCTTTAAAAAAGAATCTATCGCCAAATGCTTCGATTGCGTCTTTAAGGTTTACAGTTCCCAGCGGCGGCGGATCCAGTGTGTCAATTCCATCAAGTTCGGTTTGGGCCATTAAATCCAGGCGGTCGCCAATATCGCCACAGGTGTGGAGATAAACTTTACAATTGTTTTCATGTACTAGTTTATAAACCGAATTTTCGTAGGGCATTACAAATTCCTTATACATTTCGCGACTTATAAATCCTGCTCCGGCTAAGGGCGAACTAATAAGAATCGCATCAGCACCTGCTTTTGAATACAGAATGGCTTGTTCGGCAGCTATTTTTGTAAAAAGGTTTAAAAAAGAATGGCATTTTCCCGGGTCAACAAGAAATGCCATTAATGCCTCCTCGTAACCAAACATTTCCATAAAATGGGTAAAAGGTGAAAATACTTCACAATGAACAGAAACAGCGGGGGCAAGTTTTTTTACATAGTTAAAAGTATTTAAAAAATAGCCGGGGTATTTGTTGTGGTCAAATAGTTGATTTACATTATTAAGCTCGTGAAAATACGGTGTATGATAAATACGCCAATTGTATCCCGGATCGTTGAGCAAGGTTAAATCGTTTGGCGAAGCAGCCATTATATCCGGAGGCGTAATATTTTTTTTATTTGCAAAATAAGTGTGCGGATTGTCATCGTTGGTTAGATAAGTTTCTAATCCGTTTTTCCATTTAATTACATTAAATTTTTCAATATCATATTGGGTTTCAATACTTTCCCTCCAATAGCTGGGTCTCCCCGGAAGATTGATTAATATACCGTCGAATCGGTACTTTTTCTGTAAATCAACTAATGCTTTTGCAAATGTTTCGCTATCAAACCAGATATCCGCAGGAGAATATTTTGTATTTAAGAAATAGTGGCCTAAAGCAAGCTGGCACATTACTGGTATCCTGTCAACGGATTTTTTATTTATAGCTGCCGAGATTCTTTGTTTCGATGTCATTACTGTTTTCATTGCAAATAAAATAAATTTGGATTTGTCTATAAACTTAAAAATTTTCTCCTTAAAATTAAAAGCTCGAAGTGTTAAAAATCAAAATAGATCTCAATATCAAAATCCTTATGGTTAAAACTATTTAGAGTCTGTCTATAAACTGTAAATTCTTCTCTTTGTCATTAAAACAAAAAACTTCAAGTACCAAAAATCGAATAAATATCAGTATCAAAAACTCAATGTTCAAAATCGTTTCGGACTTTTGAAATTTGTGAGTTGGTACTTCATATTTAAAAACAGGTGACTTTACGACCGGCACAATTAGGATGATTTTTTAAGCAAACTTTGAAAATATCTCATAAATAATTTTTTCCTCTTTTTCCCAGGTCAACTCTTTTGCTGCAACTTTCAAATTATTTATCCACTCTTTTCTTTTTCTATTATTGAAAAGTGCATAGTTTATTTTTTCTGCTAATTCTTTTGGTTCCAACGAAGTGGTAATTTCTCCGATCTGATATTGTTTTACAATGGCAACCATCTCGGGCAAATTAGAAACAAGAACAGGAACTTGTGCCTGTATATAATCGAACAATTTATTAGGAAGTGCAAAGCGGTAATTTAAACCCAAATCTTCTTCTATTGAAAGTCCGAGGTCGGCTTTTACGGTAAGTTTCGATAATTCTTCAATTGGTAAACGACCAACGAATTCAACTCTTTTACCTAAGTTTTCTTTTTCAACCCGATCTTCTAATTGCTTTTTTATATCGCCATCGCCGGCAATAATTAATTTCGCCTCGTTAATGTATTTCATAGCCAAAATGGCCTGTTCCAAACCTCTTCCAATATTTACAGCTCCCTGGTAAAGAATTATTTTATTTGAGTTTTCTTTTTTTATTACCGCTGTTTTCGACTCTCGCGGAATATTTCGAACAACTTTAAACTTGGTGCCATATTGTTCCTCATAAACTTTGGCGATAGAATTACAAACTGTGTACGCAAATTTAATTTTCGGAACCATTTTTTGTTCCAGCCATTCCCATATTCGCTGTACTTTTGGTCGGTTTATAAGTTCAGGAACTTCAGTAAAATATTCATGACTATCGTAAACCAATGGTTTACTTTTTAGTTTTGAAACCAAAAAATTTGCCGTTAACGAATCGAGATCGTTGGCGAGTAGTACATCGAATTTTATAAAAAATAAAAACAGGAATAGTCTGAAATTGTATTCCACATAAAAAAGAGCACCGGTTTTAAAAAACAGTTTAAATCGTTTTGTTTGGTATTCGCGATTATTAACTGGTAAACTCAGTGGTAAAATTCTACCAACTAACAAAACACCGAAACCCATATTAGTTAGCGAAGTACAAACTTTATGTACTCTATTATCGCTTACCAGGTCGTTGGTTACAGAAACTACTATTTTTTTTGCACGGAAATTAGTCAATTGTAAAAATTTGCTGTTGCAAATATACTAAACTTCAAAATCGATATAATATTTTAACTGCTTTTCTTATTATGAAATTAAAAGGCAATTCCAATAGAAATTGCAGATCTAAATCCAGGCAAAATAAAATCGGATGCAATACCTTTTACATAGTTGCTTCCTTTTTCAAATTCTATTTTATCGCCAATTACAGGAATATCGGAAGAAAAGTTTTCTGCAATTTCAACATAAACGTCATCAATATCGGCTCCACCACTTAAATCGGTGTATTTAATTTCTGCGTTTGGTGTTTTTGCTTCCAATCCAAAAAACGACCATTCTATTGAAACTACATCTCCAATTAAAAACAGAAAGCCCATTTGAATTCCAACACCCAAACCTGAATAACTACCGTCAAATGACGATAGAAATCTTTCATTTTCATCATCGATAAACTCCGCCTGCCAACTGGTACTAAATTCCTCATACTTCAAATAAGGTTCAATATAAAAACCCAGCGGCGCACCTTTTTTCGAAAAATTAAAACGGTAACCGGGCATTAATAAAAACCCATCTAATTTACCATCTATCAAATTAAGCCATTCGGTTTCTTCAAACGATACATATTTAGAGGGACTTATTCCGGAAGGTAAACCAATGTTAAGTGTAAACGAAGAGTTGTCGTTTAAAACTCTTTCGTAACCAAGGGTTGCTTTTCCAAAAAGAAAACTGGTTGGAAAAATTTTAACAACATTTTTGTTGTCTGTTTGAGCGTAACCCGCTGAAATAATTATTAGTGAAATAATAAATAATGCTGACTTTTTCATAATAAGGTTTTAATTAAATTAACTAATTCAATAAATACGAAAATAATTATACGCTAAACTGTTAAACGCATTCTTCTCTATTTTTGTTTATTTTTTTGAAATTCAATTAATTTTTAAAATGCAGTTGTAAAATAGATCACTCGTTTATCTTTGCATAAAACTTATTTATATGATTCGTTTTTTGGAAAACTACAATTTGCAATCGCATAATACATTTGGGCTTAAAGTAAAAGCCAAAAGTTTTTTTGAATTTACCGAGTTGAAGGATTTGGATGTGTTTTTGAATTCGAATAAAAGCTGGAAAGATGAGAAAATTTTGCTTCTCGGCGAAGGCAGCAATATTCTTTTTCTGAATGATTTTTCTGGATTGATTATTCATCCAAATATTCCGGGAGTGCAAATTGTAAAAGAAGACAGACAAAATGTTTGGATTGAAGTTGGGGCTGGCGAAAATTGGGATGAATTTGTAAAATACTGTGTTGAGTACGAGTTTGGAGGAATCGAAAATTTATCGCTAATTCCGGGTACAATTGGAGCAGCGCCAGTTCAAAATATTGGTGCGTACGGTCAGGAAGTTTCTATGGTAATTGAAAAAGTAAAAGGTTTCGATTTAGAGAAAAACCAAATTTCCGAATTGTTGGCATATGAATGTAAATTCGCATACAGAAGCAGCATATTTAAAAGTGATCTTAAAAATAGATTTATTATATCTTCTGTCGTTTTTAAGCTCGAAAAGTTTCCAGAGTATGTTTTAAACTACGGTGGATTGGAAGAAAAAGTAAAGAAGAAAGGCGAGGCGAATTTGCAAAATATTAGGGAGGCGGTTATTGAAATCCGTACATTAAAACTACCCGACGTAAAAAATTTAGGAAATGCTGGCAGCTTTTTCAAAAATCCAATTGTTGAAATTAAATTGGCAGAAAAACTTCAATCTGAATTTAAAGATCTTCCGGTTTATCCTGCCAAAAACAAACACGCTAAATTAGCTGCCGCCTGGCTTATCGAAAAGGCAGGTTGGAAAGGATTCCGTGAAGGTGATGTTGGTGTTCATGAAAATCAGGCACTGGTTCTGGTAAATTATAAAAATGCAACCGGAAAAGAAATTTATAAACTCTCGGAGGAAATAAAACAATCGGTTTTCGAGAAATTTAATGTTGAATTGGAACGTGAAGTAAATTGTGTTTGAATATATTCCTTATTTCCAAATTTTGTTTTTATTGAGTGCCGCATGATATTTTGCGGCATTTCTGTTATGTTGTGCTAAACTTGTAGCAAAACTATGATATCCGGAAAAATCTTCTTTTGCACACATGTATAAATAATTATGACTTTCGTAATTTAAAACTGCGTCAATTACAGAAATTTCAGGGAAAGCAATTGGCCCCGGAGGAAGTCCTGCATGTTTATAAGTGTTGTAGGGCGAGTCAATTTCGAGGTGTTTCTTCAATACTCTTTTTAAAGAATAGTTGCCAATTGCATATTTTATAGTTGGGTCGGCTTGTAAAAGAATACCACGTTTTAAACGATTGATGTAAAGTCCGGAAACTCGTTTTAATTCGTCCGCTTTTATTGTTTCCGATTGAACGATTGATGCCAGAATGATAACTTCTACCGGAGAAAGTTTTAATTTTTCAGCTTTAGATTTACGCGATTCAGTCCAGAAACTATCATATTCACTTTTCATTCGTTTGGCAAATTCATCAGCCGAAGTAGTCCAAAAAAATTCGTAGGTATTGGGAATAAACATTGCCCGATAAGTTTCATTGGTAAACCCAAATTCTTTTATCTTTTTTTCGTCTGAAAATAAATTTAAAATCGATATTGAATCTGCCTGAATGTATTTACTTACTTTCCCTGCAAGGTCTTCTTTAAATCGTACATTATTAAATGTAACATCCAAAGGTTCTTGAGTTCCCACACGCAACATATTTACAATTTGGTTGGTATTCAAGCTTTCTTTAAGAAGGTAGCGACCGGGTTTTACCGATGCAGGATAACTTTTTTTATTCGAAACCCATTTAAATGCTTTGTAATTAAACAATATTTTATTGTTGGTTAAGCTGTCTGTAACATCTTGGAAACTTGCATTTTCAGGAATAAATAAAATGTAATTTATTTTAACATTTTCCTCAAAAATATAGCTGTAAAGTGTATAAGCTCTAATTCCGACAACAATAAATGCTATTGCGAAAAAAACAATTATAAACTTTCCTATTCGTGGAAATGCCATGGCGCGACTTTTCTGATTGATGGACATTATCTTTTAATTTGATGTAAAAATAGTAGTTATTCATTAATTGGAAGATAACCTTGTGCATAAATTGAACGCTTTGAGTTTGATTTCGTGTTTCATTCTAAGTAAATTCATTAATTTTACACCCTTAAAAAAAATTCAAAAGCAATACTATGCAACAAGTAAATCTTGCGGAAGATATATATTATCTGGGTTTTAACGATCGACGAACTAATTTGTTTGAGAATATTTGGCCCATCCCACATGGAATTTCATATAGCTCTTATTTAATAGTTGACGATAAAATAGCACTTGTTGATACGGTTGAGCGGTCTTTTATAGATGATTATTTAGACAGTATTGAAGAAATAATTGGTGATCGTCAGGTTGACTATTTAGTTATAAATCATATGGAACCAGATCATTCTGGGGCTCTGAAGTCCATAGTTCAGAAATATCCGAATATAACTTTGGTGGGTAACAAAAAAACATTTGGTTTTGTAGAGACCTATTATATGAAACCTGTTAATATTTTAATGGTTCACGACGATTCTGTTCTGGATTTAGGAAAACATAAATTGCAGTTTCAAATGATTCCTATGGTTCACTGGCCCGAAACAATGGTTACATTCGAAGAGACCAATAAAATTCTTTTTTCGGGTGATGCATTTGGAAGTTATGGAACTTTAGACGGTGGTATATTCGACGATGAAATAAACCTTGATTTTTATGAAATAGAAGTGATGCGTTATTTTACAAATATTGTTGGAAAATATTGTCCTCACACGCAACGTGCTATTAAAAAACTGGCTCCGCTTGACATAAAAATGATAGCTGCCACACATGGTCCGGTGTGGCGAACAAATCTCGACTGGATTCTGTCGAGATATAACAAGTGGAGCTCGTACGATTTAGACAAAGGAGTGGTTATTGTTTATGGTTCAATGTACGGACACACACAAAAAATGGCAGAAGTAATTGCACGCCAATTAGCAGTTCGTGGAATAAAAAATATCCGGGTTTACGATGCTTCAAAAACACATTCTTCATACATTATCAACGATATTTTTAAATACAAAGGTTTTATTGTTGGTAGTGCAGCATATAATAATTCGCTTTTCCCAAATGTTGAGATTTTGCTTTCAACCATTGAACACATGGCACCAAAAAATCATTTACTTGGAATTTTTGGTAATTATTCGTGGAATGGTGGTGGTGTTAAGAATCTGAGAAATTTTGCCGAAAATATTAAATGGGAATTGGTTTATGAACCAATTGAAGAAAAGGGCGCGTTAAAAACTAATAATAGGGAAGAACTTATTAATCTGGCTGACGCAATGGCTGACAAATTATTGGAAATGTAAACCAATTTTGCTGATTAGTTTAACACAAAAATAAATGTAACTCTATAATTCAGATAATATCACAAATATATTTTAAGTCGCTCGTTAAAATGGTTTGTTATAAAGCCGCCGCCGCTTTGGTGGTGACTTTTTTGTTTAAATGTAATGTAAATTACCTTACAAGGTAAAATAATTTACATTACATAACAAAGTGATACACAGATGGTAGACTATTGTTTTGTTCGTTTTTTATATTTGTTGAGAATTATTCACCTATAAATATTTAATAACCTGAGTTCGATTTAAAATATCCACACAGCTTCTTTTATTTTTTATAAGAAACCGAATCAGATTTTTGAAGGACTATTGGGATAATTCAAGAAAATTTGAGTTGGTTTATTGAAAAATGGTGAAGTCCGTAGGAAAAGCCAGAATTGCACAATATTTAAACCCAAAATCCTTTAAAATAACACGTTATTCTTTCATAATTTTCGATTTAAATCTTGCACAATTCTGACTTTCTGTGAAGAATATTTTGAATCGAACTCAGGTTAATAATAAAAAATGTAACAATTGAAGTACCCGAAAACTTGAAGGAATTAGTTGAAGACATAGTTACCTGGAATCCTAGCGAAATAAAAAAAGATTTTGAAAATTAATCCATTTTTTTGCAATGATGGGAGCAAATGAGAATGTTACTGAAAAAATAGATATTGGAGTAGCTTTTAGTCCAATTGAGTTTCAAAATTTAATATTCAGGCTAAAGTATGTTTCA
>Ga0307989_1001296_pt1 | contig 13741 bp, 4 predicted proteins | sample EllFjometagen185_FD_203164 | JGI IMG/M metagenome (GOLD analysis project Ga0307989, IMG submission 203164) | Marine microbial communities from Ellis Fjord, Antarctic Ocean - #185 | ecosystem: Environmental > Aquatic > Marine > Unclassified | place: Southern Ocean | collected 2014-10-08
GTTATCCAGTGCGGTGTGTGCTTAGTCATTTTATTTATGAATTATTGATTTTTATTATTTAAGTGGCTCATATAAAATGTGCCGAGTTTATTAATTAACTTGTTTTTTTCGGAATAGAATCATTCCGGAAAGACCAACAGCTGATACTAGGAACCAATTTAGAAGAGGTCCATTTTGAGGCTGCTGTGGAAGATTTGTAATTACAGAAGCGATAAGACCATCGTAAGGAGATGTAGAACTTAGAGGTTCACCAACAATTAATCCAACCTCATCGGAATAATCACTTTCTCCATTAGAAGAGTTGTAAGCAGTAATAGCAAAATAGTAAACTTCACCATTATTAAGTCCATCAAGTCTATATCGATTTACATTACCAACTGAACGTCGACGTGTGTATTCTCCACTAGTTTTACCGTAGTAAAGATTGTAACCAGCGAGCGTGCTGTCATAAACTGGATCCCATTTTAATTCAACATAACCATTTCCGGTTTTAGCTTTAAGTCCATTTGGTCTCTCAAGTCCGTAAACAGGTGTAACAACTGTATTTGTAACATCAACGGGATCATCAGTATTAGTAAGATCTGTAGCCCCTCCACCAACATCAACAGGGTCAGCATCTGGACTAGTATCACCAGCGGATACATTAGGGTTTAATTTAATATGAACTGAATCTGGTTCATCAGAAAGAATATTTACTGGAAAACTCTGTTCTATAATATTCACACTTGTATGTCCAAGTTCAGAAATTTGATAATCGTAAGCAGAAATAACAGTAGTAACTGGGCTTTTGCTTTTTACTTTAAAGCGGATAGTAGCTACTTTGGATTCAGATTCTTTTACGCCACCTGAAATATTAGATCTTCCAATTTTTACACGTCCTTCTGAAGAATCAAATTCATCTTCGCCAGGAGCGGATAATGTAAAAGGAGAATCTGAAGTAGTAACACTTACCCCTTCAAGGGCATTTGCATCGTATTCAAGCCAGCCTCGAATAGAAATAACTGCTTGAGTACCAGGGTTTAAAAGCATTACATCGACTTCAAATTCGTCGTCGAAATAAGCTTCTGTAACACTTGAGCGAAATTCTAATTCCGCTTCTCCTTGAGCATAGGTAAGACTATTGCCTACAAGAAGTAGTGCTAGAGTTACGATGGTGAGTATTATATTGCGTTTCATGATGTGAGTTTTATATTTTTATTTTTATTTAGCTCTACTCTCAACAATAAGAGCAGGATTATTTGGTTTTTTACATAAATTAACTGGTGCATTACCTCTTAATACATTACAAGAAGTATGACCTGATATATCCGATTGATAATCGTAAAAGGAAATCATTGTAGTGTGATCAGCTTTAACATTAAAAGTTATTTCAGCTACAATTATTTTTGTCTCATCAATTGGAGTAGGATTAGACCTTCCAATCATCGCAACTCCGTTTATGAAATCGAAAGTGTTTTCATATGGAGCAGATAATATAAAAGGTGATTTTGAAAAGTCGATTGAAGCACCTTCAAGTGCGAGTGGATCAAAACTAACCCAAGATTCAACAGATAAAATAGGTTTCTTATTTGGATTATCTAGAATTACTTTTACAGTTAACTCATTATCAACTCGAGTTGATTCAAGAACTATTTCAACTTCTTTCTTAACCCATTGTGGCCATCTAATAATTGGTTTCTTGCTAGTAATAGTTATAGAACTATCTGTAGCCACACCATGAGTAGGAGCTTTTTGTTCCATTCCACAACCATTTAGTAAACTACCAATTAGGAAGATGAATGCCGTTGCTATGATTATTTTTATTGATTCCATTTCTTTATTTTATTTTTGTAATATTTGTTTAGTCTTGTACTGGGATAGCTTGATTAGTGGGAAGTGTCACAAGATCACTATCAGATACATCTCCTCCGTCTGGAGTTGAAGTATGTGGAAGAATTGAATCAGGGGTACTACCTTGAGCAGTTGGCCCACTTGGAGTTGGTAAATCACCAACACTAGGTGCTGGAGCAGATGGAGCATTTGCAGATCCGTACATCATCCCATAAAGAGAAGAGAAGATTGTGAAATCTATGAAGTCTACTTTTCCATCTCCATTAAGATCACCAAGGTTCCCTCCATTGGCAGACCCAAGAGAAACAGCAGATTGTTTAAATCCTTTAACCATTTTATTTAGAGGAACTCTAGTTGCATCACCAGTGTAAGATTCAACATCTTTAATTCTGATTCTGTATCTTTGTCCAGATTTTTGTGGTGCAGTTTTAACCTCAATTACATTTGGTTCATCAAGGAACTTAACCCCAAGAACTTCAAGAGTAGCTGAAGTACCTCCACTTTCAACAATTTCAAAATTAAACTGATTACCACCACGTGTTCCTTCATTTATAGATTCTTGATCTGCAGTTACAGGAGCAAGTTTTAAACTAGAAGGTTTTAGATAATCACGGAATTCAACCTCAATTGTATCTGCATCAGTTGAAGCAATATATTCAACAACTGGAGATTTACTTTCATCAACGTATCCTCTTAGAGGTAAACGATTAGTTGAACCTGGAACCAAAGCGACTCCAAGAGCATCTTTTACTGTGTTATTTCCTACAACTACATAATCTGTATCAGCATCAAGCGTTGAAGCTGTACTAAGTGTTACGATTGTTCCTGCAACATTTGTTGTTACGTCAGTTACAGAAATTACATTTTTTACATTATCGCGATCAACGACTTGGAATCCAGATTTTGAAACACTGCTAGCCATAAGCTCTTCATTAAATAGAACTTCGACTGTATTTGCACCTGTAGCAACAGATACAACCATTTCAGGTGGATTTCGATCATTAGTGAAATTATCACCATCATATACATACACAGGAACTGTACCTCTTGCTGTTTTACCAGCTGAATCAGTTACAATTACTGGTACCATATATGCTTCAGAGCTTGGAGCAGTTAATTTACTAACTGTTACGTCAGGTAAAATGAACCATTGTCCAAGCATTCCTTCCTTTACACTTGGATTCATACATACAAGTGTTTTTGAAGCTGTAGGACAAGTTCCACTTGAATCTTCTGAATCTTCGTCAGTACCTACTGGATCTTCAGTAGCTGGATCTGTTTCTGGAGTTGTTCCATCTTCTGAATGTGCTTCTGCAAATGCAGAAACTGGCTCTGGACCAACCTGACCAATGTCATGTAGGTCTACAAGAACAGATTCGATATCATTATCATCATCACGTACAAATGCATAAAGCATAATTGGAGTCTTTCCATTATTCATCGCTACTCTTGGAGTTGTATAACTTTTATCTGAAAGAACTCTAGGAGGCTCTCCAATATTATCTTTAGATGTCACATCAATACTGATTGTCATATCAGTAGTTGTGTTACTAGAATCAGTAGCACTAACGTGAATAGTATGAAGACCAGTTGGAGAAGTTTTTGGAATAGTTATTCCATCTGCTATAAACCATGCATAAAGTGCATCATCAGATGTATCAGCATTTTTAAGTAATTCAACTGGAGGTAATTTTAAACTAGCAAAATCTGCAGTTACACTTTGTATGTCCCCCACTCCATCTGGATCGTGAACATATAAGTTAATTGCAAAAGGTGTTGTATCATCATTTGGTATAGAACTTCTAGGTGTAAGATAACTTCTACTTGAATCAATAGATGGTCCATCAGAAGCTTTTGAAACTGTAATATTGAATTCGAAAGTTCCTTCTTCACCAGTATTATCGATAACAGTTACCGTTACGGGATAATCACCATCAACAAGATTTTGATTTTTAGGAATCACAAGACCAGAAAGAGTATACCAACCTGTTTTCTGACCAGAGTCAGTTAAGATTGTTGTTCCAGAATCTGCATCGTCACCAAGAGGAACTGTAGCAGGAGTAGTAGTAGCACCAAGAGGTTGAAGAACAACAGGAGCAAGCCCAAGTGCAGGATCAAACTCTGCTTGAACACTCATAATAGTAGCCGCACCATCTTCATCTCTAATTTTTGCAGAGATTGTAACTTCACTTTCACCATCCGGTACAACCGGGGTTGGAGTAGCGTAAGCACTCTCAACTGTAGGAGCATTACCCGTAATAAGATCATAAGTAATATTAAGTGGAATAGAACCAGTGGAAACATCTCCATTTTTATTAACTGTAACTGGGATTAAGTAAGCTTCAGTTTGAGGCTGCACGTTCGCAGGTACTGTAATAGTATTTGAAACATACCATTTAGAACCATTAACAGGAGGAGTAACATCGCTCACTGTAAATTCAGTGTCTGTTCCAGCTACTTGAATAGAAGAAAGATCCATAGTAACGGTTCGAGCAGCTGCGATATCTCCTGGGTCACTAATTAGTACCCAGAAAACTACACTTCCACCAGGAGCTACAGAAGATGGAATAGTATATGACCTTGTTGCATCAAGGCTCATCGGTACTACCTCACTTACTACTGTAACTAAGTTAGAAAAGGTAAATACCTGATCAACTGAGTTAACAAGGGTAATGTCATATGTTCCAGATGTTAGAGAAAAGTCTACTGGAATAGGAATATTAATTTGAGTAGCACTATCAGTTACGAAACTAACTTCTAAAGTGCCAATTTTTACAGTTGTTACTGTATCTAAGTTTTGACCAACTAGATTAATTTGCTCTGTTTCATCAAGAACAATAGAACCTGGAGTAGCGCTTGTAACGTTTGCCGCAGGAACTGAGTACCCTAAGAAAGAAAGAACTTTTGTATTACTAATCGCCTGACCTTCAATATCTTGTAAACCTTCCATTAGTACAAAATATTGTTTGCCAGGAGTTTGATTAGCTGTATTTACTACAAGTGAATGATTATCACTCCCCATTGTAACTCCTCCTTCTGTAGGAATAGTTAAAGGACTTGAGAAATCTGATAGGTTTTCACTAGAAACGATTTTTAATTTAGCTGCAGAAAGATTATCTTCAGTATCTAATAAGTCTCCACCACTAAATGTAAGTTCAACCTGAGTAGGTGAAACAGAATTAACGGTAGATAGCTTAACTAAACTTGCTTCTGATTGATAACCAATGAAGTAAGATCCTTTATTTCTAAGAGGTTTAGCTCCTACGAAAGATCTAACATCAGCCTCATCTATAAACGCACCCCCCATAACAGCACCAGCATTCATAGTACCATTAATAGTAAGAACAAACTTACTATATGAATCAGTATTATCAATAGCATTTACTCCATTAAAATCTGCTAGAGTTAATGTTTCACGATTAACTGATTCACTAAATTCAATTTCAATTTGATTTGAACTAAGTGCAGTAGCATTAACCACATCAAGACCAGGTTCTAATACAAATTCTCCAACATGAAGAATTGCATCTTCTAAACCATTAATTAAGAACACATAATGTTCACCAATTTCTAAATCTTCATCTGTAGTTACTTTTAAGTTATTTTCATCATCTAGGGTTACACTTGTAACTTCTACTGTATCAACTTCTGTAGGTACAACAGCGGTAGGTCCTTCCAATTCATAAGTGAATAATTTAACGTCAGCTGCATCTACTTGATTTGTAGGAAATGTTCCCGCTTCTACTGTAAATTCTCTTACCTTGCTGACAGCAGCATCTCCAAGAAGTTCTTCGGGAGTTTCTTCGTAAGCCCAAACACTAATCTGATCAAATGATGTATCAAGAGAAAGACCTTCAATATTTGTAATAGAATCTGAAGTAGCAATAAAAGTATAATTAATATTATCTCCAAAAGTAATACCACTAAGCACAATAGAACTACCATTAACCGCATATAAATCTTCAAGTACAGAAATTGTAGTAGGCACAGTATTATCACCTGTTGTAGGGAATAAATGTCCAATAGGATTAGTGTCTGAAACATTAATATCTTCACTAAAACTTAAAACTATTACACCATCACGAGAGTTAGCATCTATAAGTTTCGGACCATTTGCATATCCTACAAATGACACCATATTAATAGCTAGAGGATTATCAGTAGTACTTTCTAGTGAATTACTACCTGCAATTGTTAATAAATAATTATTAGAAGCAAGTAGATTATCTGAATCAACTAATGTGAATAACAATTTATTTGCCTCATTAGTAACCGGATCAATACTTGCAATTTCTAATTCATTATCAATAGTAAAATCTGTTGTAACAATTGAACCAGCATCAACATCTTCAGAAAAAGTAACTGTAAATTGATTATAATTAATTGCTTCTGCAGATTCTGCAGAGAAAGAACTAGCAGCTACTGTCTCGGCACCATATCCATAAAATACAACACTATCATAATTTCCATTTATTAGTCCTTGCTGATTACTTTCAACATTTTCAGCTTCTTCTTCATTTATTTGATCAATTTCAATAACATATTTTACTCCAGTCTCTTGAGTGTCAGTAGTTAAATAAACTGATCGTTGTCCATAGCCATAATCTGAACCGAGCTCAGAACCTGAAACGGTAATTGGATCTTGAGAAAAATTAGTCGTATCACCAGCACTTGTAAGAATATCTGAAAAATAAACAACTACATGTGTTTCATCAATAGCCTCAGCATAATCTACTTTCAAATTACTAGCAGTTCCTAGGGTTAATGAACCAGCAATAATAGATCCAACATCAACTGGAGTACTTCCATTCGCAGCTGAAACTTCTGTAATTGTCATTGTAATAGGAGTATCTGTAGGTGCATTTTCAGAAATCGTAAGAGGAATTCTAAATAATGTGTCATCTGCTCCAAGTAAAACTGGAGTATCAGATATACCAGTAATAGTTACCTGGCCAGGTATATCACTCAGCGTGATAGGAAAGATTTGTTGAGTAGCAGAGAATATTGTTCCACTATCCATAACAAGCTCATCTCCTTGATCAAATACAAGAGCATCTGCAGGAGAGTAAGTAATTTTAAAGCTAATAAAATCTATTTCTAATCCTTCTAAAAATCCTTCTTTAGATTTTAAATCTACAGTACCAGTATCACCTGCTGCTGCATTGTAGTTAGGAACATACAAGTTTGAAACATTTGCAGGTTCTGTAGGAGCAGTAATTTCTGCTTTGTATAGCTGCTGATTACCGGTATAACCTAGAACTCCAAAACCTAGAACCATAATCCCTACAAAAGCTGCAACGAGCCAATGTCTAGAATTGGTTTTAGATTGGGGTACTGCTTGTTCCGGAGCTTGAGCCATAGGCTGAATCTCTGTAACATCTGGTGCCACGTTCTGGTTATTATCTTGATTTGAGTTGTATTGATTTTCCATAATATCGGAAGTAAAAAATAGTTAATTTAAAATTGTTAAATTGGGTTATCGACCCATTGTTTGTCTAAATAATAAGATCACGTCGAGCATTGTAACTCCTCCAAAACCATCTACATTAGCTGCAGATAATTGAGCTGGGGTTGCTACTGACCGACCTGATGCAATACGGAAAGCAGTAATCACATCAAGCATATTAACTGTTCCATCACCTGTTACGTCTCCACTAGCAAGTTCGCCAATGGTAACAGGAAGAACAGAAGTAACTTGTTTAGTATTTTTGTCTGTAACAACGATTACTAATTTGTATTGTCCATCATATAAGTTTTGTTTTTCTGGAATTTGATAAGGAAGCTCATAAGTTTCAATGTAAAGTGATGTATTAACATCATCTCCAACATCTTCACCAAGATCGTCTGCAGTAGCTTCTGTAACACCATTTACTGTAGTAGGATTATATTCAATTGTTTCGAACCATGTTTTAGTGCTATCAGCCATAATTGTTTCATATGTACTAGCGGAAGATTTATAAAACATAAGTCTAATTGTATCGAGTTGATCGATTGTTGCGATATGTCCAACTTCTAGGAAAGCTGTTAAAGCAGATCCTTTCTTAAGAGATCCATCGTAATGAAGTTCACCAGTTTGAATTACAGGACCAGGAACAGTTACTGCAAGAGTATTACTCTTTATTACGTCTCCACCAATACCAGTAATTTCTGCATGAACTTTTGGATTTCCAATTCCTACTTGGTTCTCACCAAGTTTGAATGCAAGAGAACCTGAATCAAGAGAAGCTTGATGTAATGTATTAAGTGGAGAATTAACCCAATTAACATTTGTAGGTTCGATACGAGAGGTCAGTCCATCTTTATATTCACCGATAGCCATTAGGTTAAAGGTTTTAGAAGACGGCATAGTAATAGAGCTAAGAACGGGTGAAAGAACAGAGACTACGTCTGTTGGAGCATTAGTAGAGAAACTAAGATTTTGAAGTATAAATACTCCAGATGTTCCATCTACAGGAGTAGCATCTACATCAGCTTCAACAATGAATGCCATTATTGCATCAATTTTATCTTTCTTATTTGTATATTCAGTAAGATCAAGTCCTGTAAAAGTAATTTGTGGTGTAGATCCAACTGTAAATCCGTATGAAGCAAATGCAGGATCGTGAATAGCAACCATAAGAGTTTGCAATGCAGCATCTCTTTCATCTGCAGATAACATAGCTGGATTATTTAATGTTGCTTCATCTATTCCAATTGTAAGACCAGTAACATAATCTGTTTGAAGTTCAAGGCTATTAGAATTTATAATTCCACTTACTTCAGCATCTCCTGGATCATAAGTAGCATAGATAGTAAGACCGCCATCACCCTTAATGGTAACGTAATCATTACTAATGGTTGCCACAGCAGTATCGCTAAGCACCCAGTTAACATCTTGTGTTACATCTTTAATAATATCGTTTACATCAGATCCAACCCACGCCTTAAGACGGAAGTTATCCCCTACTTCGAATCTATCAATATCAGCATCAGCCGCATCGTAGAAGTCGATAAATAATTGTAATGGTTTAACTGTTACGTGCAGTGGTGCAGTACATCCACGTGCATCAGTAGCAGTAATAGTTGCATGCCCACCAATATCGGTAGCACGTTTAGCTTTAATAACTGCAAAGTTACTAACCACAACATCACACCAATTAGCTTTCGTATTAACAGGTAAAAGACTTCCAGCCTTAAGTAATCCAGAGAAGCTAACATTATGAACAGTATTCTCATCTGGAATTGAATCAAAAGCACTAAGTTTAACTTTCATTTGCACATCTAATGAAGTTGCGCCTTTCACACTACCCTTAAATGAACCAGGAAGAGTAACCGTACCGGTAACTGTTCCACCAGTATTAGCATAAAGAGTTATAATATCACTTTGAACAGTTCCAGAAACCACACCACTTAATTGTGCAGTTCGGCTATCCGGTCCGCACTCAGGTGAGTTTACAACTACGTCATAAGTAGAAGATGAAGTATAAACAACATTTGCATTAATTTTTACATCACAACTAGTAAGAACATCATCACCATCTATAACTTCATCATATTCGCAATCAATTACAGTAATGAGATCACTTTCATCATAAGAAAATCCAGTTGAGTTAACTGAAATATCATCAAAGATCACACTTTCAGCTCCAAGAGTAGTTACATCCGCCGTAGCATCCATAAGATCTTCTAAGCTAACGTTATCTGCATTAAGAGTTCTCCATGTAATAGGTTGATGACCCCCTTTAGAATATAGAAGTCTAGTTTCAAGTTGCCCCATAATAGCTTCCTGCGAAATAGCAGGATTAAGGGTCCCATCAGATCCAGAATGACCACCACCAAAGCAATGACCAGCTGTTTGACAATTAGGATGACTAGAACATTCAGAGTCGAAACAATCGTAATCTCCATCTAAATCATCATCGAGACCATTAGTACAATTCTCAACACCTGAAAAGAAGTAGCTGTCAAAATCGAAATCAGCAATAATACTAGGGCGAGCACCTACTGGTAATCCAGTTGTAGAATCATAAAGATCACAATCAGAAGATAATACAGAAACACCATCAAAGGCAGGACAAACAAAATCAATATCAAGAGCAATGTATGAAAAATTTGCTGTTAAAAAATCAAAATCATATTGAGATATACCAACAGAATAATGGCCAAATTCACATACATCGTCAAAAGGATTATCAATATCATTAACATTAAACACCCATATCTCATCTTCGCCTACTGGAGAAGCTACTAGTTCATTACAAACATCTGTATTGCAAATCCCTTCACGAGGATCACAGGATAAAGAATTGAATGGATTGTCGTTCACACGACATAGATATTCATTTGTATGATCACCATATTCCATTGTTTGCAAAATAATTGCATCAGAATCTGTTACGTCACGATAAGCTATAAAAATAGGAGCTTGAGGCGCGAGTAATTCATTAATCGCATAATGAAAGTTATCTGCTGTAGCAATACGATCAGCTGAAGACTCACCTTCATCACGTACTTTAATTTCAAAATGATTTCCAATATCAATGTAGCTAATAATTTCAGCTCGCTCATTTAATTCACTATCGAATTCAAGTTGAATCTCAAAATTTGCAGCGCCATAAGGAAGACTTGTTGAATTAGAATTCTGAAGTAAGATATTATCAAAATTAATACTTCCAAAGTCAAATTTAGCACTACGAGCTGGAGTTGATAAATCATCATCAGTTGGAAAGAAAACTCCCTGACCTGCACCCTCTATAAGACCAATTTGTAAATCATCACAAGCCATAGACTGAACCACAAGAGGATAGCTAGATGAATCAACACAAGTAGTACTATCATCATCTATTAATGAACAAGTAGATTCTGATCCAACGCTATTTCCACTTAATACCATATTTACATTAATTTCATCATGATTAGGATCAAATTTGAAAGTCCGAGTATCTTGATGATAAGTAACTGATTCAGCTGGATCAAAGTTAAATGTAAGACCAGCTCCAAGAAGTTGGCTAATTTCTTCACCTGAGTAATTTCGAGTATCACCATTAGATAAAATCACACGGATTTCTTCTAGAGATACTGAACCTGCAGGTGCATAAACAAGCCCGCTTGGATTAACAAATTGAACCTCTGATACACACGCAGGTGTAAGAGAGATTGCAAATAGTACGCCTCCGCCAGCCCATGGAGTGGATCCAGCAGGAACTGCTTGTACTGTATATTCGTCAATCGCAGAAGCTCCATCAACATCAGGAGCATTGAAGTAAACTTTTCCATCATCATCGTTTAATATGCTAGATGACACAGGCCCACTTGGAGACTGTGATAGAACATTTTCACCAGGTGATACATACCAATCTACATCAATACCTTCTGGCATTGTAACTTCAAGTCCTGCATAGCTATTGTCACTACATTGTCGTCCTCCAAGTATTGGATCGAAAACATCGATCGCTACTTCAGATGAAGTAATGTCAGCCTTGAACAAGGTTGAAATCTCGTTATCTGTTTGATATGTCATCCATCCAAGTGCACTTAGGCCAACGAGGACCAAAAGGGCGATGAACCAATGAATGAATTTTTTTGTATTTGTTTCCATGGGAATTAAATAAGAATTTGTTTTAGTTTTTGTAATTTATATTTGTAATGAGTTTTGAATTTAACTCGTAATTCGTAATTTGAAACTCGTAATTAGAAAGTTCCAACACTAACTTCAGCTTCACCATCATCACTCATTGGATATTTATATTCTGCAGGAGTTCCAGGAATTGCAGGAGTAGTATCAGTAGCATCAACAGCATCAACAGCATCCTTCGTAGCTTTGAAGTAAAAAACATCTTCAGTAGTCACACTTCCATTAAGCACATCAAACCTCATATCTGCATAACAACTAAAGTTTTCATTATCAACAATATCTTTCAAAACAGAATCCTCTACTCTCATGAACACAGAGGGGATAGAATTATATTTGAATTCAATTTCAATATAACCTTCATCAGAAGTAGTATATTGATCAGCGAATAAAGAAGTGGATTGAATAACTGTTTCATTGGTATCACAAATTCCAGCATCATTTGAATACCACTGACAGTCAATTTCAGCATTACAAAGTGTTTCATCTTCAGTAAGGTTACACACTGGGGATTCGCAAGCCTCAAGGACAGTAGACCAAAGACAGTTTGATGTCGAACTACACTTCAATTGAGTATCCAGCATATAGCAAGCTGTATCTGTGAAAAATGAAATATCATATTCCCCATCAATAACTTCATTTCCTACATACATTCGATAAACTCCACCCGGCGCTACATTCATAGAAGCCATTGAATCATCAGATTTCAACGCTTTTGGAACAAGTGCATCAGTTGCATAGTTCTTTTGATATACCCCAAAAGTGTTTCGGCAAGTAGGTTCAGAATAAGTAAAGAAATCATAATGTCCTTCGCTAGGACGAGATGTGTCTACACAACCTCCTCCATTCCAAATACAGGTTCCAATATTATTTTCATCTGAACTACATATCTCAGGAGTCGAATAATTATCACACAATGAATCTCCTTCTATATTTGACTCACAAGACCCGGTAGTATTATCGCCGACCCAAGCGCAATAATCACTATAATCAGGACATGCAGTGGGGAAAGGTGGATTATTACTGCAAAAATCTGATGTATGACAACTATAATCTACTTCTCTGAGCCCCTTACCCCAAATACATTCTGTATCTGAACTCATGCAACCATATTCTGCATCATAATCGCTACATAAAGCTTCTCTACACTCATCATTATCCCAAGTACAAGAATTAGATGTATTGCAATCTTCTTCTTCTAAATATTCATTACATTCGTAAGTATTATAATTATCATTATTATCAAAATAACCATCTTGTACTTTAATTTCAATACGAGATTGAGAATCATTAGGGTCAACAGAACAAGTATATTCACCTTCTGTTGTTAATGTATCATCTACATTAGATGTATCAAATAATGACCATTCAATATTTTGATCTGGTGGACCACCATTTACTTCAAGGTCTATAGTTCCACCACCAAGAACAAATACTGGATTTCCAACAATTTCAATTGGAGTAGGCTGAATTGTAAAAGTACAATCAGCTGTATTTCCATTTAAATCTGTTGTTTCAATAGTAACTTGTTCATTGTTAACTGAATCACCATCAACTGTATATTCACCTGTTACTGAATCGATTGATCCTGGTCCAGTTACCTTTTCCCAAGAATATGGAGCATCACCACCAATTGCAGAAGCAATCTTAGTTGCAGGTTCACCACGACCAGTATTAGTTGTATAGGCAAGACCTTGTCCAAAGTTTTCACAATTTAATACTGAAATCTGTGTATACACTTTAAATGAACATTCAGATATTACTCCTCCATCAACAGATTGAGCAGTAATAAGAACATCATAAGGGGAGTGTTCAGTTAAAGGTGCAGAAAATGTAAGGTAATTATCTTTTGGGCAATTATCCAAATCAGAATCATTACATACTAATGTTGCACCAACACCTTCACTAGTGATATTCCATTCATAATTATCAATATCTGCTAGTGTTGGAACAATGACTATATTATTAATTACTTCACCTGAAACAGCAAAGTCAGGACAGTTTTTAATTCCTATCCAAGTACATGCTAGAGGATCACAATTACCTTCCCCATCACATTCTTCACCATTAACACCATCTACTACTCCATCTCCACAATAAGTAATTTCACCAGCAGAGTAAACACATGATGAATCACAAACTAAACAAGACGTTGAACCATAGTCACAAAGCTCTGTTGTTTGATTTTCATCATCACACTCCTCCCCACGAGTTATATTCACCTGTGAATCACCACAAATAGCTTGTGTACAATCACGATTGCAAGTAGCCGTTTCAGCTCCAGGAGTTCCTGGGTCACAT
>Ga0307989_1001298_pt1 | contig 13736 bp, 10 predicted proteins | sample EllFjometagen185_FD_203164 | JGI IMG/M metagenome (GOLD analysis project Ga0307989, IMG submission 203164) | Marine microbial communities from Ellis Fjord, Antarctic Ocean - #185 | ecosystem: Environmental > Aquatic > Marine > Unclassified | place: Southern Ocean | collected 2014-10-08
ACTTTCGCATACTATTATAAGTGGGCAAAAGAGAAAATCGGAAAGGGAAATTAGTGGATAGCGTTATTGTTTCAGCATTATCAAAAATTTGGAAAGGTATATTGAATATAATATATGATAGTTTCGCATATAGAATTTTTTCATCTGTTTCTGAATTTTTGAAAAGAGTTGTTCGCAATAGTTTTATTATTGGCAGTTTAATGAAACCAGCTGATTTTACCACTTCGTCAAAAAGCCGGTTTGCAGAGATTTTTTCCGGTTTTTCAATACAGATAAGCAAGGGTTTGAAAAAGCTTGGAGATTTATTAAAGTTAATTATAAAATCCAGTAGGATTATGGCAACAATTTATGATTTTTATTCCAATATACTATTCCAACCTATTAGAGCATTTGGAATAATATCTGCAGTATCAGGGGCGTCATATTTACTATTAACTGGGATTTTCAGCGTTATTGGGTTAAAAAGCATCATAGCAGCAATTGTACTAATAATAGTTGGTGGTCTTCTATACTTAACTGAAGTAAATCTTTTTACCATTCTAAATAGCAGCTGGTTTGTAAAATTCATAGGTGGAAAAGCCGGAAACCTTAGTAAATTGAAACTTAGTGATCAACGTAAAACCCAGTCTCACTATGTACTGGCAGTTGTGTTGGGTCTTCTGATTTCTGTATTCCCCGTGTTGCTGCCTACACTTTATGCAGCGGCAGGTATTGTAGCAGTCTTTGCGGTTCCTATTGTAATTGTCTGGCCGATAATCGGGTTGGTTGGATTGGCTCTGACTATCGCATTTATTCCTACTATACTGGCAGCCGGTCTTATTGGGCTTGTCTGGATAGGTGTTGTTTTAAATGCATCAGTAGGTAAGTTGTCCTGCAAAGGCGCTTTTATTAAAGGCAAAGCAGCACTGGTATATACAATCATTATTATTTCAGGCGGTATTCTTTCCTTTGCAATAGCAGACAGCATACCAATTGCAATGATATATACATTGTTTATATCTGTTGTATTTTTATTTATTATTTTAGTGAAAACTAAAATTGCATTAAAATCTATTCTTCTGGCAGCAGCTGTTGCAGCACTTGGAACGGCTCTTATTGGAATATATCAATATCTGACAGGGAACATTGAAGTAGGATGGATTGACTCAGAAATGTTCGAAGGAATGGTCAGAATATATTCAACTTTTGAAAATCCCAATGTCTATGGAGAGTATCTCTTATTTACAATACCTCTTGGGGTTGTACTGTTTTTTAGTTCTAAGAGATGGTTATATAAAGTATTGTGGGCCGGTGCAACCCTTTTAATGGTTGTGGCGATGTTGCTTACCATGTCAAGAGGCTGCTGGATCGGACTTGCTGCTGGAATATTTATTTACTTTGTGATCGCAGACAGACGGTTTTTATGGTTGTTTTTTGCAGCGGTTATAGTAATGCCGTTTATATTGCCTGAATCTATTATGGTAAGGTTACTGAGCATTGGAAATCTTGAGGATTCATCCTCTCTTTATCGTTTGTATATATGGCTAGGCACATTCTCTATGTTAAAGGATTACTGGCTTACAGGAGTTGGTCTGGGCACCAAAGCATTCAGTGGTGTATATTCAGCGTACGCATATAACGGAATAATAGCTCCCCATCCTCATAATATGTATTTAAATATTATAAGTGAAACCGGAATAGCCGGATTTATTGGATTCATTTGGGTTGCGGTAGTAGGTTTGAAAAATAGCATTTCTACAGCATTCAGTGGTGGGAGCTTCAAAAAGCATATGGGGGCAGGCCTTACAGCGGCCTTCGTAGGAATTTTTGTGCAGGGAATATTCGATAATGTATTTTATAATTACCGGATAGTATTAGTATTCTGGATGTTTATAGCGTTTAGCTTTGCATTTGCGATGATTAATAAAAAGGCGGTTATTGATGAATAAATTGAAAATAGTAAATGTAATAACCGATACAAATATAGGCGGCGCAGGAAAAGTTTTTCAGAATTATCTTTCTCATTATGATAAAGATAAATTTGATGTAAGTGTTGTACTGCCTGCAGGAAGCCCATTAGAAACTCATTTAGACGGTTATGGTGCTACGATTATTCCTTTTGATAAGCTTATTGGGAAGTCCATGGATATAAAATCAATATTTCCCATGCGTAGGTTACTAAAGGAATTGAAACCTGATATTGTACATACTCATGCAAGTTTATCTGCAAGAATATCTGCGCGGCTTGTTGGTAAAAGCAAAATTATCTATACCCGACATTGCGCGTACCCGTCTTCAGCTTTTATGACAAGTGGACCTGGAAGATTAATAGGCCGAATAACAGCAAAGTTGTTTTCAGACAAGGTTATCGCAATATCAGAAGCTGTTAAAGAAAATCTTACTGAAACAGGGGTTCCTGAATCAATGATTAAGGTTATGATGAATGGCGTTGAGCCAATGACTATATTAAACGACAATGAAAAATCAGCAGTTCGTAAAAATTATAATATAGATACTGGTGAAAAAGTAGCGGGAATGGTTGGTAGGCTAGAACCTGTAAAGGGACATGAGTTTTTTATTAAAGCGGCTAAAAAGTGTATTGATAAAGGAATAAAAATAAAATTTATCATTGCCGGTAGCGGAGGAATAGAAACAGACTTAAAAGAACTTGCTGAAAACCTCGGGATTTCTGACAAAGTTATCTTCACAGGCTTTCTTGATGATGTTTCGACCGTTGTAAATATTATGGATGTTTTTGTTAACGCCTCATATGGTACTGAAGCTTCTAGTATTGCGATGCTTGAAGCAATGAGTTTGGGCAAACCTGTTATTGCAACAAATTATGGAGGAAATCCTTATCAGGTCCGCAATGGAGAAACAGGAGTACTGGTTCCCATAAAAGACGAAACCGCTCTGTCTGATGCTATAACCCAACTGCTTGATGACGAAAAAACATATAAGAAATTTTCAGAAGAAACAATAATCGAATACAAAAAAAATTACACAGCTGCAATAATGGCCCATACCATAGAAGAAACCTACACACGCCTTATAACATAAAAATTGACGATTTGTCCCTAGGGACAAATCGCTAAAACGGAGGGGAACATGTTTAATAGATTTTTAGACTCTTATAGAAATCCGGAATATGAACTGCCTAATTTGATATACGGGAAGGTAATTCGCGGATTAGAAGAACAAGAAAAAATTAAGGATGAAATTAAATCGCCTGTTGAGTGGGAAGAAAAAGCTGCTGAAATCAGAGCTGAATTTATTAAGTCTATAGGCGGACTTGATTTTGAAAAATGCAATCTAAATTCCAACTATACAGGTGAAATCGATAAGGGCAAATACACAATTAAAAAGGTTGTTTACCAAAGTCTCCCTCACGTTTATGTTACTGCAAATCTATATGTCCCTAAGAACATCAATGGAATTATTCCTGGAATTCTTCTTGCCGCTGGTCACAGTAAACCCGCTAAAGCTGAACTCAAATATCAACTTGCAGCAATTGAGTTAGTTCTAAACGGCATGGCTGTGTTGGCTGTTGATCCTCCCGGACAAGGGGAACTGATTCAAATGCCTGACAGAGATGATGTCAGATGGGGTGTTCATGAACATTCATATATGGGGCTGACGTGCAGTCTTGCAGGAATGAATATTGCTAGATACTTTATATGGAACCTTATAAGGTCAATTGATTTTCTTACATCATTAGATTTTATAGATAAAACTAAAATCGGAGCATGTGGTAATTCCGGCGGAGGAACACAGACTTGCTACATATCAATGGTTGATTCCAGAATAGCAGCAGCCGCGCCGGGATGCTATGTCAATGGGCGCAAGCAATATGTAGTTAAAGGCCATGCCCATGATAGTGAACAGAACATTTTTAATTGTGCAAATTTTGGTCTTGATTATGGGGAATTTATAAGTTGTTTTGCACCAAAACCATTTAGGCTTTTAAGTCAGCAATATGACTTTTTCCCAATTGAAGGAGCATTGTACTCTTTGAAGAGAGCAAAGAAAATATACTCCCTTTACGGAAAAGAAAAAAATACAGACATAGTAATCGATAAAAACATGCATGGTCTGCACGATAATCTAAGGCATGGCCTTGTAGAATGGTTTATGAGACATTTTCTTGGCAGAGAATATCATGCAGATTATAATCCCTATGAGTATATTGTGAAAGAGGATGAGCTACTTTGTACAAATACAGGAAACGTACTAAAAGAATATGATGATGCCGTTTCTCTAGACCAGTTGATCTATAAAGAATATATCAAAAAGAAAAACCGCAGCGGTGACCTTAAAGATCGAATAAAAAGTGTTATGGAAATTGATAAACATGGACGCAGGCCAATGGAAAAGCAGCTAAACCCCTTTGATTATCATGGTCATGTTGCCGAAAATGTGTTTTGGATTACCGAAGACGGATTGGCCAATGCCGGTGTTTATATTGATGGTGATAAAGGCAGTGGCGTTACATATATGTTTTTTGAAAATGGATCTCTGGATATGAAAAAACATGAAAAAGATATACGAGCTTATTTGAAAAATGGAGATGTTTTCATAGTTGATGTCCGTGGAAATGGGGCTGTAAAAACTGCGCAGATTAATAATGCCGGATACTATGAAAAATATGGAACTATGCACAAGTTGTGCAATGATGCCATGATGGCCGGAACCTCAATGATGGCAATGCGTGTAAACGATGTTCTGCTTAGTCTGACTTTATCTGAAAAAGATACGGTATTTGTGGCATATGGAAAGGCCTGTCCTGAGGTTGCAATTGCTGCTTTGTTCAGTAAAGAGGTGAAAAACTTAAGACTGGTTGATTACATAAATTCATTTGAAAAAATTATGAAATGTGAAGCTCCTTTTGTTCCGGAATATGAAGTGTTTGGTATGGCAAAGAATTTTGAATTTTCCGAAATAATCACCAAATTGAAAAAATTAGGAAAAATGAAATAGCAAAACCCTCAGAGGGTTGATATAATATAGATTGAAAAATATGTTACGGGGGAAACATGTCAAAACTTTATTACAGATATGCTGTCATGAATGCTGGAAAATCTACCCAGTTGCTGCAGATTGCCCATGACTATGAAAGAAACAACGGCGAGAAGATTCTTGCCCTAAAACCAGAGAATGACACAAAAGCCGATAACTGTATAATTGCCAGAATAGGCAAGGATATGTTGAAGCGTAAGTGTGATTTTCTTATTAAGCATGATGCTGACTGGCTTTATGATGAGGTCAGAAAACATCCTGATACAAAGGTTGTTCTTATTGATGAGGCTCAGTTTCTAAGCAAAGAGAACGTATTTGATTGTGCAAAAATAGTTACCCAACTAAATATACCGGTTATTTGTTTTGGACTTAAATGTGATTTCCGCGGAGAACCATTTGAAGGCAGTACTTATTTGTTTGCTCTGGCTCAGGATATTGAGGAAGTAACCACCCGCGCTATATGCCGTAGAAGCACAAAGCCGGTCAAGGCAACTGTTAATATGAGGTTGGTCAATGGAGTTCCTGTTTTTAGAGGTGGTCAACTAAGTATTGAAGGTGAAAACAATGTTATATATGAGCCGGTCAGTCTAAAGGTGTTCATGGATATGTTTATAGCTGATAGTAATAAATACGGCACCAAATAGTATCAACTAATACAAAACGATAAATTCACCCATGGTCAATTTGTCGAAATTTGATAAAAACCAGGTTATTTATAGGGAGAGTATAATGTTTGATAATAGTTTAGGTTCACTTTACAGAATGTCAAATGCAAAAACTAGATCAATATGTGCGGAAAATCCAACCGGAGAACTCGGTATGGGAGCTATGGCAGAACCCAATGGAGAAGGAGCGGGAGCTAAATTGGGTAAGGGATGGAAAATCAAGCCGTGCATAAAGGTAAAAGCTGGAGAAACGGCAGTGCTTGCTGATTACAGTGGTAGCGGTATTATAAAGCATATTTGGATGACAGCGGACAGTAGAATGTCACGTGCCGGAGTTTTGAGATTCTATTGGGATGGCGAAGATGAACCTTCTGTTGAAGTTCCATTTGCAGATTTTTATGCAATGGGACATGGAAAACGATACGATGTTAATTCTCTGCCGGTTGTCGTGAATCCTAACGGGGGCATGAACTGTTACTGGCCCATGCCATTTAGAAAAGGTTTCAAAATAACTTTTACCAACGACCATTTTGAGGAAGTTCGCGGATTCTTTTTCCAGATTACATTTGATGAAATGGAAGTTGAAGATGATGCTGCATATTTTCATGCACAGTGGAGACGTTCTATGACCACCCGTGAATATCCAGAGCATGTGATTGTAGCTGATATAAAGGGCAAAGGCCAATATGTAGGCACTTACATGGCATGGATGCAGTATTCCGACTGCTGGTGGGGCGAGGGTGAAATTAAATTCTTTATGGACGGAGATGGAGAGTACCCTACTATCTGCGGAACAGGAACAGAGGATTATTTCGGTGGTGCCTGGAACTTTGGTGGCGACTACAAAACCACATTTGCCAGAAACTATTCAACACCATTTTTGGGGCTACCTTATTCAGAGATATCTGAAGGCAAGGTTCCAAAGCACAGCATGTACAGATGGCATGTAATGGATCCGATACGTTTTGATAAAGAGTTAAAAGTAACAATGCAGGCCCTGGGATGGTGGCCTAATGGAAAATATCAGCCGCTCACAGAAGATATAGCTTCGGTAGCTTACTGGTATCAAACTGAGCCTCATGTTAGTTTTCCGGCGTTTCCGGAACTTGATGACCGCTGGTCGCGATAGGAGAAAAAATGCTTCAAATTATACAAATATTAATAATATTTGCAGTCCCCATGGGTCTTCTTTGGGCTCAAAAAAAATATAAAGTTGTTAAAACATTGAGTCCTATACTCATTGCATATGCAATTGGTATTGTTTGGGGAAATATCCCGGGACTCCCTTTGGACAGAGGACTGTCGATGACAATTTCAGAGGTTAGTGTTCCATTGGCCATTCCCTTGATTTTGTTCTCAGCAGATTTTTTGAAATGGATAAAATCCGCTAAAAAAACAGTTGTTTCATTTCTGTTGATGATTTTGGCAGCATTTTTAGCAGCTCTTCTTGCAGCATGGATATTCCGAGGAACTGTGGATGAATTTGCTAAAGTTTCCGGAATGATGATAGGCGTATATACAGGTGGAACACCAAATCTGATGGCTGTTGGGATGGCCCTTAAAGCAAATCAAAATACAATAGTATTGGTCAATGCCTGTGATCAGATTATCGGTGGAGCATATTTCTTGTTATTGATCAGTGTAATTAAGCCATTGCTTTCTAAAATTCTTCCAGCATATAAAAGCGAAGGTCCTGTGGCTATAGAAGAAGATAAAGAATATTTCATGGAGCTTGATAAGGATAAAAAAAAGAAAGCAGCAGGTGGTATATTCATTGCCATGTTGATATGTATAGCCGGACTTGGTGTAAGCGTTGGAATAGCTCTTCTTCTAACAGGTGAAATGAATGTCGCAATAATAATGATGGGCGTCACCACTGTTGGAGTGGGGCTGTCATTTGTTAAAAAAATCAAGAAAATCAAATTCACATTTGATGTGGGACAATACATAATTCTTGCATTTTCGCTGGCCCTTGGGTCATTGGTTGATATCCAGGAAATGTTGAAAATGTCTCCGCAGATACTTGGATTTGTAGCAGTTGCAATGCTCGGAGCAATTTTCATTCATTTGATCTTTGCAATAATATTCCGGATTGATGTCGATACAGCAATAATCACATCAACTGCTGGCGTATATGGCCCGGCATTTGTAATCCCTGTTGCCAATGCAATAAAAAACAAAGAAGTTATTGTAGCCGGTATCACTTCTGGCCTTGTAGGCTACGCCGTCGGCAACTACCTCGGCCTCCTAGTCTACACCATCGCCAAACTCTTTTGAAAATTGTCCCTAGGGACAAATCGACAAAAAAATGAAAATTATCCCTAGGGACAATTTTCATTTTTTGTTTTATTTAACCTGTCAGTATAATTTTGGAGGAAATTTATACTGGGTAGATAAAGACTTTTTGCATCACAACTATATAATTAGTATATGACAACTATAGCACGCACATTATATGAAAATGGAATTTATCATGTATATAATCGAGGGCACAACCACATGACCTTGTACCATGATATAAATGATTTTATATTTTACCTCAAGTGTATTGAATACTGCCAGGAAAAATTTGGATTTATAATATATGCTATATGCCTGATGACAAATCATTATCATATTCTTCTAAAAGATGTTGGCAAAAATCTACCTCTAATAATGGACACAATCAACAGTATGTATGCGAGGTATTATAATAAAAAATATAATCATAAAGGTAGTGTTTTTGATGGTCCATTTGAGAGTAATCCAATATTGACAGACTATGCTTTTACCAAAGTGTATAGGTATATCATTAGAAATCCGGTTGCAGCAGGGATGACTAATAGTATTTACGAATATCCATGGGTAACACCAACAAAAGAAAAGGATATTTTCAGACTAATAAATTTTGACTATGTTGATGAAGTATTTAAAAAAGTCTGTAAAGTAGGATATGAAGAATATTTAAAGTCTGATGGTGATGATCTTTGGGTTGATGACATAGAAATCCACAGAATGGAAGATGATATCGCGGAGGAACTCTTCTATAAAATCCTTCGTAAATTAACTTCGAAAACAAAATTTGACAGAAAATCCATTGATGAAGAAACACAAAAACAAATAATTAGAATTTCATGGTTTAGAGGAATAACACTAAGCCAACTTAGCAAATTATGTGGGTACAGTATCGGCAAACTTCATAGCATGAAAGCATAAATATAAAAAAATGAAAATAGACCCTAGGGACAAATCAACAAAAAAATGAAAATAGACCCTAGGGATAAATCAACAAAAAAAGAGCCGCTTCGATGAAGCGGCCATTTGTATTGTTTGGATAGAAGATTACTCAGCTAGTTTTTTGTAGCCTTCGTAACGTTCTTTTGCATCTTTTTCGGTTTTCACAAACAGTTCTTTTGCTCTGTCCGGGAAGGACCTTGTAAGTGATGCATAACGGTTTTCGCTCATTAGGAATTTCTGGAAGTCAGCTGAAGGTTCTTTGGAATCAAGTGAGAATGGATTCTTTCCATCTTCCTTGAGAACCGGATTGAACCTGTACATGTGCCAGTATCCTGCTTCAACAGCTTTCTTTTCCTGAAGCTGTGCGCAGCCCATGCCGGCTTTGATTCCATGGTTAATACATGGAGAGTATGCGATTATAAGTGAAGGACCATGATAGCTTTCAGCTTCCTTAACGGCTTTAATGAACTGAGCTTGGTTAGCGCCCTGTGCAACCTGTGCAACATATACATAACCATAAGTCATTGCCATCATTCCGAGGTCTTTTTTCTTAATTGGTTTGCCGGCTGCTGCAAATTTAGCAACTGATCCGGTTGGGGTAGCTTTAGAAGCCTGTCCGCCTGTGTTTGAGTAAACTTCTGTATCAAATACGAGGACATTAACGTCTTCGCCGGAAGCGAGAACATGGTCAAGTCCACCGAAACCCATGTCATAAGCCCATCCGTCTCCACCGACGATCCATTGTGAACGCTTAACCATGAAGCCTTCTTTTTCAACAAGCTCATCAACAACAGGCTGTGTTGCATCATCATTTTTGCAGTCTCCGGAAGAACAGGAAGTAAGTGCTGTCATAAGGTTGTTTTTTGCGGCTCTTGTTGTTTCGCCGTCATAACGTGAATCAAGCCATCCCTGTGCAGCTTCTTTTAGACAATCACAAGCTGTTCCTTCAATAAGTGAAGTACAAAGATCGGCTATTCTGCTGCGCATCTGTTCAGAAGCGAGGTGCATTCCGAAACCGTATTCAGCATTATCTTCAAACAGTGAGTTGGCCCATGCTGGTCCATTTCCGTTATCATCTGTGCAGAATGGTGTAGCAGGTGCGCTTCCACCCCAGATTGAGGAACAACCTGTTGCGTTTGCAATCATCATCCTGTCACCGTAAAGCTGAGTTACAAGTTTAAGATATGGTGTTTCTCCGCATCCGGGACATGCGCCTGAGAATTCGAAATAAGGTTTCTCGAACTGGCTGCCCTTAACGGTGTATTTATTCATTGGATTAGGTTTCTTGCTTACTGTCAGTGAATAATCCCAGTTTTCAATCTGATCATGCTGTGATTCCTGTGCCTTCATAATAAGTGATTTTTCTTTAGAAGGACAAACCTGAGCACAGTTTCCGCAACCGGTACAATCGAGAGGTGAAATCTGGATTCTGAAAGTAGTTCCTTCAAGACCCTTGCCTATAGATTTTTTAGTTGTAAATCCTTCAGGTGCGGCAGCAAGTTCTTCTTCGCTTACAAGAACAGGTCTGATTACAGCATGAGGACAAACATAAGCACACTGATTACACTGAATACAGTTATCAATTTGCCATTCGGGAACATTAACAGCGATTCCGCGTTTTTCGAACTCTGTTGTTCCTGCGGGGAATGTGCCGTCTTCTCTGCCAATGAATGTGCTAACAGGAAGAGTATCACCCTGTTGTGCGTTCATTATGTTTGCAACATTTTTAACAAAATCAGGTGTGTCGTCATTTGAAACAATTTCATCTTCAACAGCTGTTTTCCAGCTTTTGGGAACTGCGACTTCAACAAGTGCACCGATTCCCTGGTCAACTGCTTCATAATTCATGTTGACGATTTTTTCACCCTTTTTGCCATATGAGTAAACGATAGCATCCTTCATATACTTAACAGCGTCATCCATTGGAATAACTTTAGCAAGTTTGAAGAAAGCAGACATCATAACCATGTTGATTCGACCGCCGAGACCGATTTTTTCAGCAATATGAACAGCGTCGATGGTATAGAAGTTAATGTTGTTGTTGGCAATATACTGTTTCATAGCAGCAGGAAGGAGTTCGGAAAGTTCATCAACGTTCCATCCTGTATTAAGAAGGAAGTTTCCGCCAGGTTTAACATCCTGAGCCATGTTGTATTTATCAATAAATGAAGGCTGGTGGCATGCTACAAAATCAGCTCTGCTTATAAGGTAGGTTGATTTGATAGGCGTTTTACCGAATCTCAAATGAGATACAGTGATACCGCCGGACTTCTTGGAGTCATATGAGAAATATGCTTGAGCATACATATCAGTGTGGTCACCGATAATTTTAATGGTGTTTTTGTTAGCACCTACAGTACCGTCAGCTCCGAGTCCCCAGAATTTACAGCTTACTGTTCCTTTAGGAGCTGTGTCAAAATGATCACCAAGTTCAAGAGAAAGATGAGTTACATCATCGTTGATTCCGATTGTGAAACCATTTTTAGGTTTTTCATTATTAAGATTTTCAAAAACTGCAACGATCTGATCAGGAGTTGTATCTTTTGAACCAAGACCATAACGTCCTCCTACGATAAGAGGTTTTTTATCTGCATCATAGAAAGAAGCTTTAACATCAACATAAAGAGGTTCGCCGACTGAACCGGGTTCTTTAGTTCTGTCAAGAGTAGAAATTTTAGTAACTGTATCAGGAATTGCAGCCATCATATGTTTGATGGAGAAAGGTCTGTAAAGTCTGACTTTTAGAAGACCGACTTTTTCGCCTTGTTCAACCATACGGTTAACTGTTTCTTCAATAGTGTCGCAAACGGAACCCATTGCAATTACAAGACGCTGCGCATCAGGAGCTCCGATATAATCAAACAGATTATATGTTCTGCCGGTGATTTTGCTGATTTCCTTCATATACTTATCAACGATATCAGGAACTGCATCATAATATTTATTAGCAGATTCTTTTGCCTGGAAGAAGATGTCAGGATTCTGTGCTGTTCCTCTTAGTACAGGATGTTCAGGATTCAATGCATTTGCTTTGAATTCTTTAACAGCTTCAAAATCTACGAGGTTTTTTAGATCGTCATAATCCATAACTTCGATTTTCTGAAATTCGTGTGAAGTCCTGAAACCATCAAAGAAATGTACGAAAGGAACTTTGGATTCTATTGCAGCAAGATGTGCAATACCACCTAGGTCCATAACTTCCTGTACGCCGCCGGATGCCAAAAGTGCAAAACCGGTTTGACGAGTAGCCATTACATCGGAATGGTCTCCGAAAATTGAAAGGGCATGACCCGCTACGGCACGTGCGCTGACGTGGAATACGCCGGGAAGAAGTTCTCCGGATATTTTGTACATGTTAGGGATCATAAGTAATAACCCCTGTGAAGCTGTAAATGTAGTAGTGAGTGCTCCGCCCTGAAGTGATCCGTGTACTGTTCCTGCTGCTCCTGCCTCGGATTGCATTTCAACGACTTTGACTGTTTGACCGAAAATATTCTTTTGGCCATGGGCTGCCCATTCATCAATGAATTCAGCCATGACAGATGAAGGTGTGATCGGATAAATACCAGCTACTTCTGTGAATGCATATGCAACATGCGAAGCGGCATTATTTCCGTTCATGGTTTTAAAAACCTTGCTCATATTGTTTCTCCTTTAATTAATACCTATTTAAGGGCGAACGCATAAAAAAACGAACGCCTAATTATAGCCACTAAATATTCTATCACAATTATATATTATAGGATAGCACTTATCCAGTAAAACTATACATATTTTATACACCTTTAAGTACTATAAGCAAGGGTATTCATTATGAGTTTATGCAATAAAGTGAGATAAGTAAATATAAGTATCTCGAAGGATGGGAACCAAAATGGGAACCACGGAACCAGCTGTAAATATGTTATGTATTAGTTATCTGAAGAAGTGTATCCAAAATGCAACCACGATGGCATGAGCTATATACAAGATAGTACGCTTATCTGAAAGTGTTATAATTAAAAGGGGGTTTTATTGCTATGAAAGATATGATTAATGTAGCAAAAAACATTGCAACAGAAGTTCATGCGGGGCAAATGGATAAAGGTGGCGAAGCATATATTCTTCATCCAATGACAGTAGCAAGTAAGGTTGAGTCAGACGATGAGAAAATAGTTGCCTGGTTACATGATACGGTTGAAGATAGTAGAATTACACTTACAGATTTAAAAGAATCGGGTTTTAGCAAAGAGGTCATTAATGCAGTGGATGCCATAACAAAAAAACAAGGACAGTCTTACGATGAATACATTAATAACTTAAAGGAGAACACAATTGCTGTCAAAGTAAAGATTGCTGACTTAACTCATAATAGTGATATAACTAGAATAAATAATCCAACACAGAAGGATTTTGAAAGAATAGAGAAATATACTCGAATTAAAAGGGAACTGATAGAATACTTGAAAACAGAGCGAAAAGGACAGGGATTAGCTTAATGGCAAGATTGTATAGTGAATCAGACGATGTTTCATTAAAGCTTCATAGGCGCATATATAATCTAGATAAAATAAACCTCTTTTTCCTATCAGAGTTTACTGATGAACAAGGGAAGATTGATGCATACTCTATAGATATTGAAGCAGCTAATGATGCTCATTATAAACTTGATTTTAATAATGCTATGAAGTTAGCAGTATTCTTAGGATGTCCCAACTGTACAACTGAACAGATGGCAGACGTCCTAACGGAGTTCTTTATCGAGAATGGAGAAAACGAATTCAGAACACTTCTAAACCAATCTAGAGCTAAGTCTCTATCATTTCACTATGGTGATTACCCATATGATTGATATATCAGTTATAAAAAGACTAATTGCTG
>Ga0307989_1001299_pt1 | contig 13733 bp, 12 predicted proteins | sample EllFjometagen185_FD_203164 | JGI IMG/M metagenome (GOLD analysis project Ga0307989, IMG submission 203164) | Marine microbial communities from Ellis Fjord, Antarctic Ocean - #185 | ecosystem: Environmental > Aquatic > Marine > Unclassified | place: Southern Ocean | collected 2014-10-08
ATTAAAAATACCCTTGCCACCAAGTGAAATCAAAAGACGATCAAATTCACTATTTGATAAAGGTATATTATTCAGACGTTCTTTGTTGTGAAGATACACTTGCTCTCTAAAATTTTCTAGTAAAGCATCTTCATCCTTGATTGTTACTTGTTGATATCCCAAATCTACAAGTGAACGAATCATATTATTTTCTAATACTGCTTCAGATTGAACTTTGCTCATTCTAATCTCCCCTTTACCATACTAAACAATTATAACAAAAAATGAGGATTATTTATACATCTATTTAAATGTTAAAAAACCCTTAAACCCCTTAAACCCCTTAACTTTTTTAGAATAGTCTAGTATTTTATATAAATAATTCAAATCTGTCGCATTAAACTTTAAAAATTGACTATGAAATAAAAAAATAAAAAACTCAAAACAACCCTGATGCATCATATAATCAAAAAAATTGGATAGCCACAAAACGAAAATTTTATAGATGTTTTTTGTCAAATTTCACTGAAGTATCAAATTCGCTTTGTTAAGCCAAATAATACTGTTTTGAAAATTTCGAAATTAGCCAAAACATGGAAAACCCCTGAAATTTCAGGGTCAAATTGAGTTTTTGCTGTTTTTTTTCTCTTTTCCATAAAAATAACCACTTTAGTCAAAAACTAAAATGGCTTTATAACGCTCTCCCGAGAGTCGGGACGCGGGTAATTGTGGTGGAGTTGAGGGGATTTGAACCCCTGTCCAAAATAGTCGATACCCAACTTTCTACATGCTTAGTTTATCCATTTTTTTAACTAGCAGCCAAGGAACAAACAGCAAAGTCACTAGCGAGCCTTATTGAATTCATTAACACTCTAAAGACGGAAGAATGTTAGTATATCCTAGATTACTGATCTCACTCTTATAACTCTAGGAAGTTAAAAGAGGAGAACGCGCTATTTATTAAGCAGCGTAAGCGTAATTTTGGTTTCCGGTTAAATTTAACCTGGTGTTTTTACAACCACCACGTTGGCATGCTTATCAAGTTCTAACTACTCTGTCGAATCCATTAACAACCCCGTTAAATGGTACCTAAATCTACTACAAAAGCTACTACAATTAATGCGATACCAATAATAATATATATAATCCTAGCTGGAGTTTCTCCAACTACTCTTACCAATCTTTGCATCTTACGTGATTTAACGCCAATATTGGATAATCCAACAACGATTGTGAATACACCTGCTACAACAAATATAATTTGTGGTATTGTCATCTAATCACCTCTATTCTAATATATTTTATCATAATTCTTTAATAAAAAGAACTCTTTTTCTCTTCCATTAAACCATCAAATCCAATAACTAAAAATATAAATGCTAATGTCTGAACAATGTAAGAGTAAATTGATGTTACTCCCATTGGACCAACGATATTCCAATCTACATTTGCACTATTATTTGTATAGTCACTCAATAGACCAAATACCATATTTACCATTGTTGTTGCTCTTCCTAAAACTGGGGTAAGATATGTGAAAATCGCAAATAGAATAATAAATATTGCTCCTCTTTTTGAGAAATTTAAATAATGATACACTACAAACCCGACACCAAAAACTGCGACAATTGTTCCTAACTTAATGATTAGTGCAAATCCTGCTGCTGCTTGTACAGCTGTACCCACAGTAAGATTCATGATAAGTGTACAAATCGGAAGAATAAGAACTCCATAAGTGATTATTCTTATATAGGGAATTCCCTTTAAGTCTCGAACCATAATTATTGGAATCGGAAGAATAAACAAAAATGTAACAATATGTGTAACCCAATTAGCTATGTTCAAAAGCTCAAACAGCCAAGGGATAGCAAATTGTCCAAAGACAAATGCAACACTTACGATGATTATTGTTTCTACTCTATTCATGAACATCTACTCCTTTATCTAAATATATTGAAAATATGTTCTCCGAAGATACCTACATAAATTGTGTTGATACCAAAGAAGATTAATACTCCGTTCATCACTCTTTGAAACAGTTTGTCACTTACTCTTGAAGAGAAATAAACCCCAAGTAAACAAGCTGCGACAGCAAATGGTAATGCTATTGCAATATTTGTGAAAACAAATGAGTTGTATGAACTACCTAGTATACCATGTATAAGAATGAAAACCATATTCATTATAGCAAAATAGGTCACAAGTGTCGATTTGAATTCATTTTTGTCCATCTTTGTTGAGCCCAAGAGGACAAGTACTGGTATGCCACCTAACCCAAACATCCCGTTAAGAACACCAGATACAATTCCGGTTACTGTATAGTGTTGCCATTTTAATTCTGTAAAATGAAATTTAAGTTTGAAGATTCTATTAAATGTAACTAATAAAATCATCACTCCCATTAATACTTTGAACAAAGTCTCTCCAACACTTTCGAAGAATAATACTCCAACGATATTGAATAACACTCCGACCAAAACTAAAACCCAAATTTTCTTTAAATACTTTAAATTAAATTTCTTATTTTGAATAAGCATAGCTAAGTTTAAAAATAAATTAACACTAACTACAATTATCATTATTTCTTTAAATTCATCAAAGCGTGACATGAATAACAATAATGGTGGTACCACTAAATTAGTTCCAAATCCACTCCAGCCCTTTAAAAACCCTCCAAACATAAATATTACAATCATTAAAAGTATGGATAATTCAAACACTAATATCGCTCCTTCATTTTTATAGCCATATTTCGTTTATCGTCTTTTTCTTTCAGACTTTGGCGTTTATCATAATTCTTCTTACCTTTAGCTAACGCAATTTCAACTTTACATAGACCTTTTTCCATATACACCTTGGTAGGAACAACTGTTAAGCTTTCTTGCATCATTTTCTTATGAATCTTCACAATCTGTCTTTTATGTAATAGCAGTTTTCTTTGTCTAGTTTCGTCATGATTAAAAAGGTTACCGTGATCATATTTTGCAATATGCATATTCACGATAAACATTTCGTCTCTTCTAATAATACAATGTGCATCAACAATATTTACTTTATTAGTTCTTACACTTTTAATTTCAGTACCTTGTAAAACAATACCTGCTTCATAAGTATCTAATAAGAAGTAATTAAATGATGCTTTTTTATTTTTAGCTACTATTTTCATTTTAATCACCTAAACTATTTTAATCACTTAACTATTCTAAAATCTACTTCTCCGTCAGGAATATTTACTTTCATAACTTGAATTGTCACTTTGTCCCCAACACGATATACTTTTTTTCTTCGTTCCCCAACTAATAACATTAGGTTTTCATCATAAACGTAATAATCATCGTTTAACTGAGTTATATGAACCAATCCTTCAATTGTGTTAGGTAAAGACACATACAATCCAAAGCTTGTTACACTACTAATTATACCATCAAAACGTTTATTAATATATTGTGAAATATACTCAGCTTTTTTCATGTCTACTACTTCTCTTTCAAGGATCACTGCGCGACGTTCTGTCTCACTTGTTTGTGCTGCAATACCCTTCATGTGTTCGGTGTAGTAGTCAATTATTTCAGTTGATTTATTTCCTTTAAATAAATACTCTCTTAATAATCTATGAACAATCAAATCTGGATAACGTCTGATTGGACTAGTAAAATGAGTATAATACTTGAAGCTTAGACCATAATGTCCTAAGTTGAATTCACTATATATAGCTTTTTGCATACTACGAAGCATTAAAAGATTTACCCCTTTTTCTGATTCAGTACCATGAACTTGATTCACAAGTTTTTGAAGTTCGAAATTACTAATTTCATTCTTCGCTTTTACTTTAAATCCAAGTGCATCAGCCATTTTTAACAATCTATTCAATTTTTCTTCGGTCGGTTTATCATGAACACGATAAATGAATGGTAAATTTAACCAGAATACATGTTCGGCAACTACTTGATTTGCCTTTAACATAAACTCTTCAATTATACTTTCACTGATTCCACGTTCACGAAGTTGAATATCAACTGCTTTTCCATTCTCATCAAGTGTAATATATGATTCATCAGTTTCAAAATTAATACTACCAAAAGTTTCTCTTTTTTTCCTTAAAACTTTTGCTAGATTTCTCATTTTATAAAACATACCAACTAAATCAACATACTTTTCTGATAATTCAACATCACCATTAAAGACTTTATTAATTTGATTATATGTCATTCTTTTATATGATTTAATCACACTAGGATAAATTTCATAACTAACAACTTTTCCTGTTAGATCTATTTCCATATCACAAGTTTGAGTTAACCTTTCTTCATCAGGTCTTAAACTACATACACCATTACTTAGATTCTCAGGCAACATAGGAATCACTCTACCTGGCATATAAATACTAGTACCTCTCTTAAACGCTTCAACATCTAAAATACTACCTTCAGTCACATAATGACTGACGTCAGCAATACTAACACTCAATTTATAATTACCATTTGGTAAGGTCTTAACATTCACTGCATCATCAAAGTCTTTTGCATCATCACCATCAATAGTGATAATGATTTCTTTTGTTAAATCTCTACGACCTTCATAATCAGCTTTTGTTACATCACCAAATTGATTCGCAGCTTCTAACACTTCATCACTAAATACTGGATCGACATTATGTTTTAGTATTTTACTTAATACATCGACACCACTATCATTTTTATTACCCAATACTTCTGTTACAGCACATTCAATTTTGCCACGGAAAGAATAATTTAAGATTTTACATCTTACTTTATCATGTTTCCTAGCTTCATTCATGTTTTCTGTTTTAACAATGATATCTGTATTGATTGTCTTATCATCACTGATCACAAAACCGATACCATTTCTAAGCATCATTGTTCCAATAATATGTGTGTATTTACGTTCTAGAACTTTTCTAACAATTCCTTCTTGTCTAACACCATATCCAAATTTTTCAATATGAACTAATACAATATCATTATTCATTGCTTCGTTTATATCTTTTTTATTAATATATACATCATTTTTACTAGGATCATTTGGAACTAAGAATCCAAATCCTCTAGGTTTAACTATTAATCTACCTACGACAAAATTCGTATTTTCAATTAATGTTAACTCATGTTTGTTACTTTCTACTAACACTGCTTCTTCAACAAGTTGATTCACTGTTTTCACAAGAGAAACAATCTCTTCACTTGACGAAACATTAAGAACTACTCTAAGTTCTTCAACTGTGGTTTTAATTTCGCTTTCATTTTTAAAGAAAGCCAATACTTTTTCTCTCATGATTTCACCTCTTCATCTATATTTTAAGAAAAAAAAGAACACTTTTACAAAGTGTTCTTAAATAGCTATTGCGATTACGCTAAGCGTGATAAACAGTAAACTTACTCCGAGAGTAATACGGTTCATCACAAGTTCGAATCCACGTTGCTTCTGGTTATTGAAAAGTTCACTTTTCTCACCACTGAAAGCATTTGCTGCACTATCTTTTGAACTTTGTAAAACAACTAATGTAATTAACACTAGAGCTACTAATAATAATATCATATCTATTGGTCTCATTTTTATTCCTCCTATAAACTTAATCCGATGTATATAAAATACGCGACCAAGATTAATACACTTGGAATAATATACGTGATTTTACTTTTTTCATCTTTTCTTACTAAAGCTATCATTAATATTATAGAGGTAATTAACCCTAAAATCAAGAGCAAAGATATATTTTCTCGCACTTCAGTATTATCGCTTAATTCTGAGAAAATATCTTCCTTAACATTAATGATATCTACAACACTAATTATTGTCATATTAAAGATATTACTACCAATAATATTACCTAAAGCAGCTTCATAATTTCGTAATTTCATTAACGTCATAACTGCCGTTAATTCTGGTAAACTAGTTGCGACACCCAAGAAGATTGCCCCAGCAAAACTAGCACCCAAATTTAATTCATTTCCAAGATCATTGGCTACTAAAGTAACAAAGTAACTCGCTACAACTACTACAAGCGCCCAAAGGAAAAATACAATTCCTATTTTTTTATAAGAAAGCTTACTTACTTCTTCACTCTGTTCTGTCTCATCTTCATTCATTGCTTTGATGCTAAATATGTACACAATAACAATAACTAACGAAATAATATTAAATGCTATTCCAATATTAATTGTTGCAGAACTATATCCAGAAAACCCAGTTAAGATTAACGGAATCATAAAGACAATATACATTAAGATTACTAATGCATTTGTTTTTCGTTGCGTTTTTACTTTATTAAAGAACATTTGCTTCATAAATATAATATCAGCAAGTGCTAATATTACGATGTTAAATATATTACTTCCAAATACATTCCCAAATGCTAATCCTGGTTCCCCAAGACCAACAGTTGATGTAATACTTGTAATAAACTCTGGCATACTTGTTACGGTAGCTAATAATACACCACCAATTAATGCTCCACTAATATGTGTTTTTTTATCTAGTTCATCTATATAATAACTTAATCTACTTGTCGCAAAAATAACGATAAAAGCAAGTAGTAAATATTGCAAGATTAATAAGAACATCGAATCACTCCTCACGACCTTATTATTATATTACAAATGACCTTAAAAAGACAGTAAAAAATACAAAAAAAAAGGAGCGTAAGCTCCTCTTAAATCTGAAAATGGGTGGTAACACAAGAATACCTTTTAAAATACTAATAGCAACCTAATTCCTCAAGATGTCTCGTACACCCTTTGATATTTCTAAGTAATCTTTTAGCATTTCTTCATATCTAGTTTTACCCGTTATTGTAATTCGATAATACTTTCTTGGTTTTCCTCTACCTTCATTACTGGTTTCCCAATAACTTTCGATGGTACTTCTGTCTTCTAATCTATAAAGGATTGGATACAATGTTCCATCTTTTAGTTCTAACATTTCATTGCTTTGTTTCTTTATTTCATTTATAAGGGAATAGCCGTAATGATCCTTGTCATTAAGAAATTTCAGAACCACTAATTCAAGTATCCCTTTATTAAATTGTTTCTTGAAGTTGTCCATTCACTTCCCCCTCTATTCCTTCTAACAATCCTCTTACTTTTTTATCTGTCATAAATCCATAGGTTGGAACCAATAATAGTAATGCACTAACAATACCTAAGAATGCAACATTAGACATTTGTATTACAACTCCACCTAATAGGATAGCAATTGGTACAGCACCACCACTAATAGCTGATATTGTACTAAATACTCTACCTCTTACTTCTGGATTGATAATTTTAACCAAACTTGTATTTAATGGGATATTTGTTGCAATCATAAAGATAGCAAGTAATACATGCGCAACAATCAATAGAATATAGAATAATTGATACTCTATAACTCCCGCTGATAATAAAAATATGATTAACGAAGTATAAACAAAACTACTTGATAACCCCAGTAGCGTTTTTTTCACTACAGTGGCTATTGATTTAAATGCCATATTTCCAACGACAACTCCCGCTATCATCATTGCGATACCAAAGGCAATATTTACCCAAGCAATTTCCCATTCATTTCTACTTAACTCGGTTCTAAGCAAGAAAGGTATCCCAACACTGAACATAGGAGCGAACGCAAAGTTTAAAAATAACATGTAAACCATCATTCTTAATAATCCATCTTTTTGTTTTAAATAATTGAATCCAAATTTAATATCTCTAATCATATGAGGGGCTTCATGTTCAGGAAGTTCCCCTTTATGGATTGATTTAATAAAAGTCTCACTAATACCTGATAAAAGAAATGAAACTCCATTAATAAGTAACGCAATATGGAATGGGAACAACCCAAATGCAGCAGCCCCTAGAATTACCCCAACAATCATAGTACTGCTTTGAATAATACTATTTGCACCGTTAGCTTGTTGGATTTTATCTAGTCCTACAATTTCTGGAGTCGCAGCAGCTACTGCTGGACCAAAAAATGAGCTTATGATTCCAGAAACTACTGTCACACTTAATAAAATTATAATTGCACTATTTGTATCCACACCTATAAAAAATACGTAAGCAACTGCAACAAACAACAATCCTCTAAAAAAATCTGTTAAATAAATAATTTTCACCTTATCTAGTCTGTCTACTAATACTCCAGCAACAGGACTGAATAATAACCTAACAAATGCGCCCAATGCCATAAATAATGCTAATATAATTGGCTTTCCATCTGTTATATCTTGAACATACAACCCAGCAACAAAGCCGAATATTACATTACCCATTTCCGAAACTAAACTACCAGTAAATAGTAGTGTATAACTTTTATTTCTAAATAATTCTTTCATGTGTTTTTACCTTCTTCCGCAATATACCTTGTAATACTAAGTATATTGTATAACATGCATCGAATAATGTCAAATAAAAAGAAGGATGAAAATCACCCTTCTATATTATCTCTTAATGCTTTCATTATTCTAATCAAATCACTTTGAGTTGGTCCAGATATTGTTTTTTGTTTTCCATTTATAGTATACTCAACATCTTTTTCACGTAAGTTTACGGCTGTCATGTCAGAATAGGCAATATATCTATTCGAAAACATATATGAAAGAATACGTACTCCTTCATCTTCTAAGCGAACCATAAGTTTACCATTTTTAATTTTAAATAAATCCATTGTATCAACGATAACTATTAATATAGAAATTGGTACAAAGACAAAATCAAGCGTACCCCATTCACTAAAAGGATTATTACCTGTTACTAAAGTGAATATCTCAACTAAGAGAAAAATTACTGCGATTGTTAAACTTGACATTAATGGTGATTTATTTTTTATTAAGTATTCTTTATTATTCATCTTGCACCTCAACTTTTTTAATAATGATCTGTTTCTTGTAGGTAATTCTACTCAAATTACCTTCTACATATCATTATATAAAAAAAAGGGCTAAATTAATAGCCCAATTTGTTGCAATAGTTAATACAATTATTTAATGTTGTAGAAAGAACCAAGTCCGTTATAAACCGCAACGTCTCCTAATTCATCTTCAATTCTTAATAATTGGTTGTATTTTGCGATACGATCTGTTCTTGATAAAGAACCAGTTTTGATTTGTCCTGAGTTAGTAGCAACTGCGATGTCAGCAATAATTGAATCTTCTGTTTCACCACTTCTGTGTGATACTACTGCAGTATAACCAGCTTTTTTCGCCATTTCGATAGCTTGGAATGTTTCAGTTAAAGTACCGATTTGGTTGACTTTGATTAAGATAGAGTTTGCGATTCCTTCTTTGATTCCACGAGATAATTTTTCAGTGTTAGTAACGAATAAATCGTCTCCAACTATTTGAATTTTTTTACCAAGTTTGTCAGTTAAAACTTTCCATCCAGCCCAATCATTTTCATCTAAACCATCTTCGATTGAGATAATTGGATATTTATCTACTAATTCTACATAGAAATCAGATAATTCTGTAGCAGTCATTTCTTTCCCGCCTTCACCAGCAAGAACATAAACTCCTTTTTCTTTATTGTAGAATTCACTTGAAGCAACATCCATTGCTAACATTACATCTTTACCAGCTACGTATCCAGCATTTTTGATTGCTTCTAAGATAACTACGATAGCTTCTTCATTAGATCCTAAGTTTGGAGCAAATCCACCCTCATCACCAACTGAAGTGTTATATCCTTTTGATTTTAAAACTGCTTTTAATGAATGGAATACTTCTGCACCCATTCTTAAAGCTTCTTTAAATGTAGGAGCTCCTACAGGCATAACCATAAATTCTTGGAAATCTACGTTGTTGTCAGCGTGAGATCCACCATTGATAATGTTCATCATTGGAGTAGGTAATTCTTTTGCATTGAATCCACCTAAGTATAAGTAAAGAGGTAATCCTACGAAATCAGCTGCAGCTCTAGCACAAGCCATAGATACACCTAAAATTGCGTTAGCTCCTAATTTACCTTTATTTTTAGTTCCGTCTAAATCAATCATAATTTGATCAACTAATACTTGTTGTGTAACGTCCATACCTAGTACTTCTGGTGCGATTAATTCGTTAACGTTTTTAACAGCTAGTTCTACACCTTTTCCTAAATATCTTGATTTATCACCGTCACGTAATTCTACTGCTTCGTGTTCTCCTGTTGAAGCTCCACTAGGTACTAAAGCTCTACCAAAAGCTCCTGAATCTGTATATAACTCAACTTCGATAGTTGGGTTACCACGTGAATCTAATACTTCTCTTGCGTATACATCAGTAATGTATGGCATTTAAAACATCTCCTTTTTACTATATATTATTTTTATATATTTCGTACATCAATATTATAGAATAAAACACTTTTATTTACAAACGATATTCACTTTATGAAAACATTTTCAGAAAGTTTTCATAATTAACAGTTAACATACCTCTAAGTTAGGGTTTTTTCTAATATTAGATAAATTTATTCCGTTATATCTTTTTTAATAAAATCTTCCTTAACCCGTTTAAATATAGGTAAGTTAGCAAAGCATAATCCTCTGTTTACAATTTTTTACTTTTCTCATAAAAAAAAGACCTTTATAAGGTCTTAAATTATTTTTTAAGTAAACTAGTTCCAGTCATTTCTTTAGGTTGTTCTATTTGTAAGTATTCTAACATTGTAGGAGCTACATCTGCTAGAACTCCACCATCACGAATCGTGATTGTTTTGTCAGTAATGATTAATGGAACAATGTTTGTTGTGTGAGCTGTAAATGGATTCCCATTTTCATCTAACATTTTCTCAGCATTACCATGATCTGCAGTAATTAAAGCAACTCCACCTTTATCTAAGATAGCGTCTACTACTTTACCAACACATTCATCAACAGTTTCAACAGCTTTAATAGCAGCAGGAATTACTCCTGTATGTCCTACCATATCACAGTTTGCAAAGTTTAGGATGATTGTATCATGTTTTTCTGCTTCGATTTCATCTAAGATTTTATCTGTTACGAGATAAGCACTCATTTCTGGTTGTAAATCATATGTAGCTACTTTAGGACTATTTACTAGTACTCTTTCACTGCCTTTAATCTCTTTGTCCATTCCACCATCAAAGAAGAATGTAACATGAGCGTATTTTTCAGTTTCTGCAATACGTAATTGATTTTTACCTGCAGCACTTACGACATCCCCATACATGTTGTCTAATTTTTGTAATCCAAATGCCAATTCACCTTTTACATTATCACTATATTTCATGGTACTAACGAAAAATACATTTTTAGGTCCTTTTGAGAAATCCAATCCACTTGCTTCAGGATTTGAAATGGCAGTTCCCATTTCTATTGCTCTATCAGGTCTAAAGTTTGCGAATATAACACTATCATGATCTTCAATAATACTTTCAGGTACTACATTAAAAGGCATCACGAATTCATCAAATACTTTTTGACTATAAGATGCTTCTAACCCTTCAACTGCAGAATCAAAGTGTGGTCCACCAGTTTGTGTTAACACATCATAATGTATTTGAACACGATCCCAGTTTTTATCACGGTCCATACCGTAATATCTTCCACCAACACTACCAATTTTACCATAGTTAATTTCAGCCATATAAGCTTCTAAATCTTTGATGTAAGAAACTCCACTATCTGGAGGAGTGTCTCTTCCATCTAGATATGCATGAAAATATGCATCCTTAACACCATTGTCTTTAGCTAATTTGAAGAATGCTTTAATATGTTCGATGTGTGAATGAACTCCACCATCACTAAGCAGTCCCATAATATGTAATTTCGAGTTGTTTTTTACAGCATTTTTAGTTGCGTTAACATATGCTTCATTTTCAAAAAACGAACCATTTCTAACTGCTTCATTAATTCTAGTTAAAGATTGATACACTATTCTACCCGCACCTAAGTTTAAATGTCCTACTTCACTATTACCCATTTGTCCATCAGGTAATCCCACAGATAGTCCACTTGCATTTAAATGACTTGTTGGATATTCTTTCATTAATAATTCTAAGTTAGGAGTTTTAGCCATATGGATTGCATTTCCTGTATCGCCATCTCTTAAACCGTATCCATCCATTATAATTAAGATTACTGGTTTTTTCATAAAAATCACCTCTACCGAAGATATTATACTCTATTATAAAAATTTATTAAAGTGAAATAACCTACGTGGTAGCGTTTTCACATTTGTACAATTCTATTTATTTTAATGCTATGTTATTATATAATAGTCCTGAAAGAAGCTGATATTATGAGTAATCTAGTCTTAGACAAACTATTAACCGCATTACAAGAAAATGATAATAAAATAATCTACAATTATACAGTTCCAGATTTATGGAATTGTTTTGATTATGATGAATCTAAATATATTAGAACAAACAGTAACGAGCTAATGGTAAATCCTTATGACTTCTATAGTAGTGTTATCAAGGATTTCATTTTACCTAAAATTGATACTACTTCTAATTATCAAACAAGTTTGTCTAGTAACAAGCCAATGCCAAAAAAAGGGTATAAAGGTGGAGACTGGATTAAAGAAAGTGTTTGTTACTCAACAATGATAAGAGTTTCAAGTGCATGGGACTTTGATCGTAGTGGAACACTAGAACAAGAAAACATCTATAATATGACGGAAACTGGAAGTTTCGTTAAAATGTTAAGCCTACTCCCGCTTCTAAAAAAGATGGGTGTTACAGTTGTATACATGTTACCAATTTCAAAATTTAGTTTAAAAGACAAAAAAGGTGATTTAGGGAGTCCTTATGGGGTTTCTAATTTCAATGAATTAGATCCGAATCTAAAAGATCCATTAGTTGGAGATAAGTTAACACTCGAAGAAGAATTCACAGCATTTGTGGAAGCTTGTCATATCCTAGATATGCGTGTGATGATTGATATCATCCCCCGAACAAATTCTGTTGAAAATGATTTAATTAAAGAGCATCCAGATTGGTTCTACTGGATTAAAGCTAGTGAGTATGATAAATACCAAGTACCAATAGTAAAAGGTATTAAGGCCACAAGTGCACCTACTGTAGAAAGAATGAAAGAAGTTTATCAATCAAAAGATACCTTAAGACATATAAATATGTTTGAGTATGATCCCAAAACACAAGATAGCATAAAATGGAATAAGATTAAAAATTCTAAAAATATCAGTCAAGCAATCGAAAAAGAATTTAACTTAAGAATTGCGCCAGCATTTAGTGATCATATCAATGATCCTCAACCACCTTGGACTGATGTAACATTTTTTAGAATGTACAAAGATATCCCTCAAGAAACAGCTAAGTTCTTAGATACAACCACAAGAGCTCCCTACATCCTATTTGATACAATCAAATCAAATATGTATCATGGTTTAGAACCAAACTTAGGTTTATGGGACAAACTTGCTGACATCATCCCTAGTTATCAAAGAAGATTTGGTATTGATGGTGCTCGTATTGATATGGGACATGCATTACCGAATCAACTATTAGATATGATTATGAAAAAAGCAAAAGATATTGATCAAGACTTTAGTTTTATCGCAGAAGAATTAACACCTTCAAATGCTGACAAAGCAAAAGAAGCTGGCTATAATATGATTATAGGTAATGGATTTATTATGGAACCTCGTATTTGGGAAGGTGAATTACAAGAGTATATGTATGAATCAATTGAGTTGCCACTCCCAATATTTGCCTGTGGGGAAACACATGATACTCCTCGTCTAGCCGCAAGAGATGGTGGGCCAACATTATCTAAGGCACTTACAGCTT
>Ga0307989_1001300_pt1 | contig 13721 bp, 8 predicted proteins | sample EllFjometagen185_FD_203164 | JGI IMG/M metagenome (GOLD analysis project Ga0307989, IMG submission 203164) | Marine microbial communities from Ellis Fjord, Antarctic Ocean - #185 | ecosystem: Environmental > Aquatic > Marine > Unclassified | place: Southern Ocean | collected 2014-10-08
CATCACCACTACCGAGCAGGAATTTGCCATATTCTAAGCCCAGCCTGGATAATACGTAGAGTCCATATCCAGAATTTCCATGTTCATTCTTATCCCCTTTTAAACCAGTAGTCCTTGATATCGCAGGCTCAATGGCCAGCTCAAGCGCGTCAACAGGCTCTTTAAACCGAAATGCGCTTTTTAAACTGTTGAAGATTCCAATTCCCTGGTCAATGATAGCTATTTCCACCCGACCTTTACTCCATCTCTGACCACAGAGATAGGCTTCACTCGCCTTTGAATGCTCAAAAACGTTTCTAATTATTTCCCTTAAGGCGTAGGCAAGCGTGACGGTTGAAGCTTCATCTGAGTCTCTAGGAGATAACACGATGGCTAATTTCTCTGCTTCTTCCATAATGACGTGGCGCAGAAGCTTATAGGGTGGACTCACATCAAGCATCAAATCCGAGTAGCTTAGCTTTGTGATTGGGATGTATCTATCATTACCTCTAGCCTCCCCAATTGCTTTACCAAAGGGCACATCAATAAAGTCGAAGAAGCCTAAATGACCCAAATAGGAATGTGCCGGAATAGCTTCCGACATCCCTTTAACATGCGTCACAAGTGCTGATGATTTCCGGTACTGGATGAGGGACTTTAGATTGCATCCTATGGTGAGAATGGCAACCGGTGAAGCAAATTCGGTCTTGGAAAAATCGAGGGTTAATTCAGGTGTATCTCTCGCCTGCTCCAATTCCGAAGAAAAGGGTAAGATGGAGGCATAATCGAATTGGGACGGCGTAAATATGTGGGTCATTTTCATAGTTTGTATTCTGTCAAATCAAGTCGGAGCATATTGATATTCCCATCGTGCATTAGTCTCAGGACATTTAAACGATCAAGGCAGAATGTGGAAAATTGTCTCTCTCCCCAACAATCAATCCTGGTTTGATTGTTACTTTTTCAATTTTTTCATGGAGCTGGTGAGTCATCTCAATCTACACCAAGTTTAGCTAACCAATGTTCATAAATCATCACCATAGCCAGGGTATCCAACTCACAATACTGGAGCAGGGCTTTGCGTAAAGCCTCCCGTTCCGCATCGCTCATATCGGTGAACTGCATCTTGGCATAAGCTACTAGAGCGGCCCCACCTTCGTTAATGGTAGCATCCTCCAGAATCAATTCATCCTGACTGAGATCCAGATCCCCGTATTGACTGGGAAGGAGATGGTAGGGATTGATTGGCTTGCCCGTGTCGGTATCCAATTCATAGAGTACACGACCCTTGAGATGAGTCCCAAAATCCAGTGGTTTTGAGTATTTCTCCTTAATGGATTCACCAGCTGCCATTACTGCCGGTAACACAGCTTTGATGGAGTTAGAGCCCTTCATGTCGGGATGGTAATAGTAGTTTCGCACGAGTTGGAGCATATCAACCATATTGCGGGGTCCAGGCACCTTGGTTTTCCCATCTTTCCATTCCGTGATGGTCTCGATCCACTCGATTAGATCACCATACTGATCTTCGTCATCATACAACATTTGCTTTTTGATCTGGTTCAGGACCGTATTCTCATGGGCCGCATATCTGAAGATAGTGCCCTCATCATGTTCCAGCACTTTTTTAAGCTGGCGGACAAATTCAAAATTGGGGAATCCACCCCGCTTGTCATCGATCCACTCATGATGTTCCATCCTTCCATCTTTATGGAGGGTATGAGCCGAGAACTGAAAAGCGATCTGTTCGTAAGGTTTACGACCTTTAGTAAAAGGTAAAGCCACCATGGAGGTTTCGAAATCAATAAAGTGGAGTGGGAAGGTCCAGGAATTCATCTCATTTCTTAGCTCTGGCAAAATGACTGCCTCTTTTACTGAAGCCAGAGTCAGATCCACCTGCATAAGTTGACGATCATTCAGATAGAAATCATAATTGGGTAGATCTTTGAGTTCCTGGAGCGAAAAAACATCCTGATCCATGAGGGCTTGTGATTTACGAAAGTTCCAGATATCAAAAATACTGGGTGACCCCTGATCAAAACGAGAGCCCAATGAGGCGCCCATACACTCATTAAAACCACTCTTCAGGACGGGCTGTTTTACATTTTTGTATTCACACCCCTTGCATTTGGGTCCCGTGACAATGGGATAGCGCTGATCATCAGAATAATAGCGTCCATATTCCTGGATACGGGCTGCAAAACCTTTGAGTTCTTCAGCGGATTTTTTGTGATGGGGAAAGGCCTCCCCTTTTAGGATCTTTTGGACAAACTCAGAAACATTGACCTGGGCCAGGATAGGCTCCCCCATGGTCTCTTTGGTCACGGGATGGGCAGGAAATACATCCAGTCTATCGCGTTCATCACGCTTGATTCGGAAAAGCTGATTCAAGCCATCTACAGTAGATTTCTGCTTCTTATCCGTGAGCATGAGAAAGGGTGCAATTTCAAAATCAGGAAAGGCGTGTTCCATGACCCAGGTCTGGAAAGCCACATCAGCCAAATATGGGTACCAGCCTTTCGTAATGAAATCTCCCTTGGCAGTAAAGAACTCATCCTTGCCTTTGAATGACTTGGCTTTGACCTCAATCAGCTCAATGCGCTTACCTTCTTTTTTTAATACATCAGCCCTGATAAAAGTATGTTCAAACTGGATGGCCGCTTCGTAGATGATGACATTTTCCTGCAGAAGATATTTGTTTGTTTCCGCAAGGGATTCTTCATAACCCAGGGATTTGATATCGTGTCCACCAGGGAAATAGTATTTGGCCAACTCCCCTACCTGATAACCCCCTTCACACAAAGCTTGCATGAAGTCATCATCATTCATGAGATTGGCATATTCTGGTTTACCATAGTAATACAGCTTGGTCGGGCACTCCAGAGCAGCCTTGAAACGTGATTTCGTGAGATAACGGGGATGTTTACTCATCTGAATCCTCATCATCTAGGCCGTCACTCAATTCCAGGGATTCAATATCCTTTAGAGCGGCACCGATAACGCCTTTAAAATCTCCATACATTCCTGATGTGTTTTCAACGACCCGGTCAATTTGCTTTTCACGTTCTTTCCAAAGTTTGGTCATGGCCCGTTTCTCTCGGTCCAATTGAGTCTTCATCCCTGAGAACGTATCGATGATACCCTCAACCTTTTGCCTGAACTCAGGACCGGTAATGTATTGATACAGGACCTGCATTTTTTCACTCATGCCTACAGCAGACGAGCGGGCATATTTCAGGTCAATCAGTGAATCTCTGAGGACCATAGCCAGGGGAATGGCCAGCGCTCTTTTGGTCACCCAAATATTATCAATCATGCTAAAGTTTTCAGTATCTGGGGGCATGGCCTCTGTGACCAAGATGGCAATTTCAGCACTGACACTGGTTTGGTCATCTTTCAGTTTTTGGATCCAAGCTGGCGACCAGTTCTTGGTGTTTTTTAATTCCCAAAGAATGACACCGGCTTTTTTCATTGAGCTGTCATTCACAGTTTGGACCACATCTGCACCCCGCACGCCTTTGGGTACCGGATCGATATTATCCATTCTGAAAGCGGACATAAGGGTATTCTCCAGATCCAGCTCCATGACCTCGCCCTGGGTTTGCATAGAACCTTGCTCAGCCTTACGCTTGGTCTCCTCCAGGAGTTTTTTCATGTCATTGATCTTTTTTTCCTGCTCCTGATTCTTGAGATGATGTTCCGCTTGAATACTCTCAACTACCTTTTGCTTCTCAGATTCCAATTGTTGCTGCAGCTTTTTCTCCAGCTCAAGTTCCAGTCCTTTTTCACGTTCATCAATCTCACGAGATTTCTTGCGGAGATCCAGTTCGATTTTCTGCGATTCAGCTAGTTTTTTTGCCTTTTCTTCCAGCTCTTCCTGGAGGGCTTTCATTTCGGCAGCAGATTCAGCGAAGGCCTTCTTTTTAGCCTTGGCCTTGAGTTCACCCTCTCGATCCTGGAGCAGCTTCTGAACTTTGTCATCTAGATCGTTTTCAGTTTGTTTGAGGACAGTTTCTTTGGCTAAGAGTTCATCTTTGCGCTTGGCCAGCAGATCCTCTTTTTTGCGGAGATCTTTTTCCATTTCCAGCTTGAGGGAATCGGAGATTTGATGGGTGAGCACTTCGGTGAGGGGGATTTCTTTTTCACAATGTGGACAAACGATGATATCAGGGTTCATATATTCAACCTTCTTCAGTTATTATCGGGTTGGTGCACCTAAGCTTGCTGTAAAAAATGAATTCAATGCTTAATCTAATGGAAACTCATTTTGCACAAAGATTTATTACAAATATTCTCCAAGCCATTACATAGCTTTACATGGTGAAGACTCAAAATTTAACGTTATTTCTAATATACCTGGGTGGCTTATCTATTGGGGACTTAGGCTGAGGTGATGGGGTCCTGATCGTTCTAATGGCTGGCTCCTTTATATTTTCTCCTGAAATTTAAATGGCAATACGTCAGTTAATGTCGGATTAACAATTATAATTGCACTGGAATTATAATTTATGACTCGTCACAGAAAGGACTCTATGATTATACACACACGCTTAGAATGGATGATTCTACCTCAATTGTTGGGCACCCTTAGCACATTTCTACTCCTGAGCTGTTCGGAACCAGAGCCCCACATATGGATCGAGTTAGAACCCCGGCTTGAAATGGATTTTAATGGATATTTTCATCTGCCCTTACTCCGAAATACCTGGCAAACCACCCACCGGATTTCAGGACATGTTTCGATTGCAAAGGAACCTATTGAGAACGTCCGGATCGAGTGGATCTCATCTCATTTCTGGCTTCTGAATGACACACTCGGTTATTTTATCAATTATCGATACACAGATCAGCTAAGATATATCGCTCTAGACACGACTTACATCATCGGCTTTAATAAGTTTGTGGTTCCTGTTATCAATTGTTGTTCTTATAGCAATGGGGAAGGTGAATTCAATACGATGATTGCTCCGGTTAGATCAATGATTGGAGATACGATGACAGTCGGCATCCAGTTTAGTGATGATGAACTTATCGGTGAAATTTTTATCGTGCTGGATTGATCATGTGGAATAGCAATTCTGGAGGACCTGAATTATGGATGGAAGATGAATTAATGCGTCATCCAATGACTTTTTAAGGTATATTATTTTCACATGGCCGAATTTCCCCAGATCGAGCGAATCCTCAAGATCATCCAGATCCTCAGCTCTGGTGCGAGGCTAACCACATCGGCCCTCCTCCAGCGCTTCGATAATCAAGTCTCTTTGCGTACGCTACAACGTGACCTGAATCGCATCGGTCTCGCCGGCATTCCAATTACCTCAAGAAAAATTGCAGCCAATGAGAATGAATGGTTTCTAGACTCACACTTCAGATCCTTTATTCCTCAGACATTAGGTCTAAATGAATACCTGGCTGCCCACATGCTGAAAGAAAACTTGAAGATCTTCAGAAATACTGAATTCTCAAATGAGATTGACTCACTCTTTGAGAAGATTGAACAACTCGTTCCTGATAATGTTTTTCAGGAGACGGATGATGCCGGACTGGAAGATCTATTCGGAAATTATACGGCCGGTCTCTTTGATTATTCAGGCTATGATGAGATTATCAATACCATTATCGAAGGGATTACCCTGAAGCAAAAATGCTTCGTTTCCTATTATAATGCCTACGAAAAGACTCGCAAAAACTTCTATGTCGAACCCCATCGAATTATCTATTTCAATGGTGGCTTATATGTAATCGGGTATCTACGCCGACTAAAAACTTTTAGGTTACTCGCTATCCAGCGCATCCAGAAATTCAAATTGATGGATGAAACGTATCCAGATGAACCTCAATTTGTACCTGCTTTATTTTGGAAAGGGAAGTTTGGTCTGTTTAGTGGAGAACCGGAAAATATTAAACTCAGATTCTCGGAACAGGTTCGCATCCATATCGAAGGTCGCCACTGGCATTCCAGTCAAGCATACCATGACGAAGAGGATGGCAGCTTAATCCTAGAACTCAAGGTTGGCTTAAGTCCTGAGCTGATCAGCTGGATTTTCAACTGGAATGAATATGTAGAGGTTTTAGCACCGGAAAAACTTCGCAGTATTATGATCAAGAAACTTAAAAAACTAAATAAGATCTACCCCACGACATAATCTGACGCTTTAGTCCCTATCTTATGGTTCAACCAAAAGGGGAGGTAGCGTGCAGACTCAAATTAAACCACACGAATTACTTATGAAGATTGGTCAATATCTTGACCAACATGATGATATTGATCAATTGACGGGTTCCGCAGGCGCTAAGTCTGATGCCACAGCTAAAACTCTGATTCAGTCTTTTTATGAACACAGCGATTTAATCCAGCTTGATTTTACTGAGGATGAGGTTTTAGTCGTTGCTCGCATCTGGCAGCAGATGATTACTGACAACCCTAGCTATTTCACTTCCCTAGAAGTTTTGAATTTCCTCTTGTCAAAGACTTCAAATCCAGTTGACCAGTTGGATCTGATTATTCGTCTCCTGGAGAAGCAGGTACTCTACACCACTAAAAAGAAAATTATCAACACCCTTGAATTCAATGAACCAACCCGGCGGATACGCTATACCAAGAAGTCCCTTTTAGAAGAAAATATCGCCCTCCATCATAACTTTATAAATCTGTTACTGGGTGAGTCTGAGCAGATAAACCAAAAGCTGGAGCAGCCCTACGAATCAAATAAGGAATACCTATCTGACTGGTTCGAATACACCACTAAACTTTATGAATTACACTTCTACGACTATAAGGATATTCGGTTCGGGGAAGAGCTTGGTGAGTCAGCAGCCAACGATTTGATAGAAGTAATGAACTGGAAGGAGCGGATTGCCTCCCGGACAGAAAAGACAGCTGATGTTTTTCCGCTACAGGATATTGTGGAGGAATATGCCTTAGATGATAATGAAACCATCATGGTGGCCTATCTGGTAAAGGAGGAGTTGGATGGTACACCAGTTGATATCGATGAACTGATAAAATTAATTAGCTCCGACCAACACGAAGTTTATCAGAATAAGCACTATCTTTCTAATGATGCCAAGCTGGTCCAAAACGGGATCATCGAAATGGCTGAGAATATGTTCCTTATGAGTCGCGGAAGTAATGTCCGAGTAACTCCTGATATCATGAAACAAGTCCTATTGGATACACCGGTGAATGATAATGAGCGCTTGGAACAGATTTTAAAGGGCAATGAAATCTTCACCTTGATCGATCCTAACTACACCATGGATGATTTGATTCTAGCTCCTGAGCTTAAACAGACCATTATCACATCCATCAGTCGCTATCATGATAATGTTGATGCCGTGCTTCAGGATTGGCAGCTTTATGAGGGTGCCATGGAAGTGGTGGGTGGATCGAAGAAGAAACCAGAACCGGGACTCCTCATGCTGCTTCATGGTCCCTCTGGAACTGGTAAAACATTTGCCGCCGGGGCCATTGCAAAACACCTGGGCAAAAAGCTCCTGATTACAGATATCTCACGGATCCAATCCAAATGGGTTGGTGAAGGTGAAAAGAATATCCGGCGTTTGTTTAATGTGTTTGAGCGCATTGTTCGGAGGGTGGAGAACCCACCCGTTCTTTTACTGAATGAAGCGGATCAATTCCTCACAAGCCGCCTCAATGAAACCCGTACCAGTGTGGATCAAATGCAGAACAGTATGCAAAATCTTTTTTTGGAAGGTTTTGAACGACTGAGGGGGGTGATGATTGCCACTACAAATTTGCAGGAGAATCTTGATTCAGCTTTTAGCCGCCGATTTCATTTAAAGTTAGAACTCCCTATGCCGGCTAAATCAGAACGTGAAGGACTTTGGAAGCTACACCTCCCTTCCAGTATCCCTCGGGCTTCTGATGTCAATATTGAGAGGCTAGCCAGCGCTTACCATCTTTCTGGTGGGCAGATCAAGATCATTGTGCAGAATGCAGCCACTGAAGCCGCTTCACGAACAGGCCGATCACGGGTCTTGAAGCAAGCGGATCTGATAAAATATTGTGTGATCGAAATGGAAAATGGTAATATCAAACAGAGCGGTCCAATTGGATTTGCGTCTACTTAAAGGAGAGATATGGAAAATGATGTTAGAGAATTAGATGAACTAGATCTGAATAAGCTCATTCTGGTAATATATGAAGAGATTGAGGATGAGGAATTAAAGGCGCTGATTGTCTCTCCTGGTGTGCATTTCGTTACGAATGTCATGCCTGAAAGAATTCGGCTTTGTTTTGATGCAATGATCATTGCCCATAGGGGGTTTTCAAAAGAGGTGCTTACATTTGCCCTGATGCTGTTGGATCATGAGTGGAAGGAATACAAAAAGACCAAGCCGCAATACTAGGATGACAATTAGACATGAGAGTCTTTGCTGTCCTTAAATCTACTATTGATAAGGTTCAGCCTTGCTCTGAAAGGATACAATTAAAGCTCATTTTGCATATACAGTGACCAACAATAGTATATTGAAATTTCTTGATTAATTTACCCGAACATTATTGTATTCAATAAAATCACACATAAACAAAGAAAAGAAGTCATTTATGGAACCTCTAGACATAGTACCTATTCACAAACTTCTTGAAGAAAAATTCTATATTCCATCTTATCAAAGAGGCTATAGGTGGACAGAGAGACAGATTTTAGATCTGCTAGAGGATATTTTTGAATTTCAAACGAAGGAAGTCAAACAGGACGGAGAGTTCTATTGTTTACAACCCATAGTAATCTCGAAGCATGAGGATAAATGGGAAGTTATAGATGGCCAACAACGCCTAACGACCATCCACCTCATCCTGCTCTACCTGAAAGATATTATGGAGATTGCCTATGAGGAATATAGCAACTTTACGATTGAATATGAGACCAGGCCAACTAGCGGAAATTATCTAAAAACAGAAGTAGCGCATAGTGTCGATCCAAACACAAAAAACATAGACTTCTACCACATGAGCAACGCTTTCCTTAAGATCCAGAGTTGGTTTAAGGAAAATGTCAAAAATAAGAGAGTGAACAAGGTGAAATTCCTCGAAACGCTCATGGATCCAACAACGGGTGCAAATATTGTAAAATTTATTTGGTACGAGGTGACAGACCCTAACATTGATGGCGTTGACATATTCACAAGAATCAACATGGGGAAAATACCACTCACGAGTGCTGAACTCATAAAGGCTCTCTTTTTGTCAGATGGTGACGTGCAAACGGGCCAGAGGAAGAATCACCAGTTGAAGATAGCCTATGAATGGGACCACATTGAGTACGCCCTTCAAGACAATAATTTTTGGTTTTTTCTGAACAATAAAGCTGGTCAGAGGCATTCAAGAATTGAATTCATTTTTGACTTAACTGCCGATAAATATCTAAAAGATAGTCAGCTAACAATTGATAAATCCATTGATAAATATTTCACCTTCTATGTCTTCAATGAAATCATTCGCAATGGAATAATTAGCAAGAGTGATCTTTGGGATGAAATAAAAACCAATTATAGGATCTTCGAGGAATGGCATCAGAAAAGCAATATCTATCATCTAATAGGGTACTTGATTCATCAAAAATTTGATATTAAGAAGATTATCGAAGCATCTACTCTTAAGTCAAAAACTGAGTTTACTAATTTTCTCACCGAGCAAATTAGGGCTAACCTGAAGGAAGACTTCCGGAAGAGGACCATAACTCATATAATGAAATTAAACTATAGTGATCATAGCCTCATTTTGAAGAAACTGTTATTACTCTTCAATGTTGTCACGGCGATGAACAGCAAATTCACTCGATTCCCGTTTAACAAATACATTAAGGAGCAATGGAGTCTAGAGCACATTCATGCTCAAAATTCAGAGAGTATTAAAACCCCTGAGCTCCGTAGATTGATTCTCAATGAACAGCTCCAGTTCTATTCACAGGCTGACGGAAAATCAGATCTCAAAGATAGAATCAATGATATGTTAAATATTTCCAAAATCGAAGACGAAGATTTCGATAAATTGCAGGATGAAATATTCAGTGAGCATTCAGACGACTCTAGTATCCACACTATCGATAATATGGCGCTATTAGCAAAGGACGATAACTCCTCATTAAGTAATAGCATCTTCCCTATCAAGCTTGGCATCATCAAAAAACTAGATGAGAATGGATCCTTTATCCCCATCTGCACCAAAAATGTTTTTCTGAAATATTATACAGAAAAAGCACATGATTTTCAGCGTTGGACCGATGAAGATCGAAAATACTATTACAAAGAATTAAGAAAATCAATCTTACCATACTTGCCACCGGAGCTTACCAATGAAAATAAATAAATACTCATTTTGGAAGCTAATTGATACTTATAGCATTCATATTCCAATTATTCAAAGGGACTTTGCTCAAGGGAGAGTCGAGGAAAAACCGCTTGCGCTAAGGTTCTTGTCTGACCTAAAAGATTCTATTCTGCAGAAGAAACCCCTTAATCTGGATTTTGTGTATGGTAGAATTGAAGATCAACAAATATTGACTCCATTGGATGGACAACAGAGGCTGACTACCCTTTACCTTTTACACTGGTACATTGCTCTAAAGGAAGATATGCTGACTCCAGAGACCCAAAATACTCTTGCTAGATTCACATATCAGACACGTACGGGTGCCGAAGATTTTTGCAAATATTTGGTCATGAATGGGATTTCTCACCTTGGTACGACTGAAAGCATCAGGGAGAAAATCATCGATAGCAAATGGTTCTTTCTCTCTTGGTTAAAGGACCCAACGGTTGATTCAATGCTCAACATGCTTGAATACATCCATGGACAATTTGGTGGAATAGAGCAGGACATTTTTGAGCAGCTTATCAACCTGGATGACCCCATTATTACTTTTCATTTTCTGCCTTTGGATCAGTTCAATCTAAGTGATGAATTATACATAAAAATGAATGCTCGGGGAAAGCCTATCACCCCTTTTGAACAAATAAAAGCAACCCTCAGCAAGTACATTTCTGATCCAGAAGACAAATCAAAACTGGACAATGAGTGGCTGGATGTCTTTTGGAAAATTGCCAATCAGGAAAAAGAGTTGGTGAGTAAAAATGTTGATAATATGTTTTTTACTCTTCTTCAAAACATCACACTCAATTTTCTAGCTGAAAAGAACTTTTTGATTGAAGGTAAAAAGCAACTCCCAGAATTTGGTGATAAGGACAACCTATTCGACTATTACGATAAAGTCTACACTAACCCTGAAAAAATAAATCAGCTCATATCGATTTTGAATGGTATTGTTAACTACGATGATGACTCAGATTACTTCTCATCGATAATAAACCTAGGTAGAGCTGCAACAGTTCATCAACGGCTCAGATTCTATGCTCTCATGCAATTTTTCATCAAAATAGGCCCCGTCAACGAAAGCAATTTACGTGCATACAAGAGATGGATGAGAGTAACACACAACCTGATTTCAAACACTAGAACAGAAATACCAAGAGATAATGTAGCTGCCATCAGGTCAATTAAGTCACTGAGCAATAACATACATGATATCTATGAGCATGTTAGTTCAGACCCTAAAAACATAGATTATTTCTCAAAGATACAACGCATAGAAGAATCTCTCAAGACCTCATTGATTCTTGAGGATGATTCTTGGAATGATCTCTTCAACCGTGTGGAAGGGCATCCATATTTTGATGGTCAAATAGGATTCATATTACAGTTCTCTATGGATGACGAAGAGTATAGTCAGCTGAAGTTTGATGACTATTCTGAGAAGCTTATGCTGCTATTTTCTGAAGGATTCCAAGAAGAACACAACTTCTTGTTTCAGAGAGCCTTACTTACATTCGGAGATTACTTGCCCCAAGTAGGTAGAGGCAACAACTATACATTTTGCACATTTGAGCCTGCTTTACGGGCAAAAAATGAAAATTGGCGCAAAGTATTTAATGATCAACTAGGCTCACGGCAAATACATTCCCTCCTAGATTCAACGCAGCTGATATCGATGCGAGCTGACTTAGACAGAATCGTTGCATCCTATTCTGAAATAAACTGGAGATACTATTTCGTTCACAATCCAAACTACATCGAATACTGTGGACTCAGGCAAATTCGTAGCTGGGATAAAATAACTTTCTACCTCCTCTCCAAAACTCAGCGGAATGGGTTTCACAAAGAGCTTTATAGTCTCGATCTCTTCAAACACAAGCTAGAGGGAACTCATTTCCAGCCATTTATACCCACAGATTATTTCGCTAGTACATCTGATCGCCCACCATGTGTCTACCTCGACGGATGGAAGTATAAAAAGCGGTTGTTTGCCTTAGATATTCGATTTCAAAGTGGTTTTAACTTACGGTTTTTTAATCGGAATGATGAGCCATATCCTGAGGAAATTATTGAGGCTCTGGAAAAGCTTGGATTTATTGAAACTACCACTAAGGATAAAATAGATTATATCCTTACACTCGAATCACGAGATCATGATGAAATTGTGGCACAGCTGCTAAGTGTTTGCACAGTATTGAATGCTATCGCTGTAATCTAAAAAAAGGAGTCAATTAAGACTTCCTTTTTTATACTTACTATTGTTGGGTCCCAGGTCTACTCGCTAGTACACCATCACTCACTCGCACCCATTGTCCATTCTGGCGGACACTTTCACCAAAGAAATGTGACATTATTTCTGAAGCACTAGACTTTGTCAGTCCCTATTGAAGTGCTCCTTGCAGTTTTGTCTGCTCATCATATGTTAGTCGATCATCACTCAGCAGATCACCAAGTTTATTAATCTGCTTGTCTGTAGCAGGGCTCTTATGATAATCTCCTTTGGACGACACCATTTGACGCTATAAATATTATTCTTCTCCTGACAATAACGGGAGAAATGAATGATATCATCAGCAAGAATAACCGTAGCCTTACATAGCTTAGGTGCAGAGGCCATGGCTATTCGCGAGAGGTTGAACCAAAAACCACTCAATCCGTACCGCTCAACCCATTACTCTGGCATGAGGCGTGAATCCAAATTGCTGCTACCCCAACTCAAGGAATTCAACCACTCTTTCAAATGGATTGACCTAATAATTCTGGGGTACATGTGGCATGAACTCATCGAACAAGGAACTCAACAATTTATACCCCTAGATATTCTAAAAGTCATTTTTGGACCCATGCCAGATCGAATCATGCATTTACACCTTGTAGTGGATCTATTAGATAGGCAGGTACTCGATTCTACTTCAAAAGTAGTAAGATCACCCACTCGTAGTACGCAACAGAAAAAATCAACTCCTGTTAGTCACACTCGTCAACTTCTATTTAAAGAGAAGGCTGCTTTTAATGAGCGATTTCTAGCCTTCCTATTAGAAGAACCTAGTCAAGCTGAAGCGAACTTAGAAAAACCCTATTCCTCAAATGATGAATATCTTGATGATTGGTTTGCCTACTTATCGGCTTTAGATGAATTGAACAGCTGTGAAGTTGATACACGCAGACCAGGACGCCGAATCGAGATGGAGGTTGCCAACGATATAACTGCCTCTATCAAATGGAAATCTCGAATAAAGCAACGCCTTTCAATCACCAAAATTGATTTGCCGTTAGTCAACCTTATCGATGAATACTCTCTTCGGGAGGAGGATGTTACTATCCTTATGTATCTGGTTAAAACAGAGCTGGACGAGGGTAGGGCAGACCAGGAAGACGTCCTTAAAGTCATCAGTCAATC
>Ga0307989_1001301_pt1 | contig 13700 bp, 13 predicted proteins | sample EllFjometagen185_FD_203164 | JGI IMG/M metagenome (GOLD analysis project Ga0307989, IMG submission 203164) | Marine microbial communities from Ellis Fjord, Antarctic Ocean - #185 | ecosystem: Environmental > Aquatic > Marine > Unclassified | place: Southern Ocean | collected 2014-10-08
AATAAGCTACTAATTAAGAAAATGGTAAAAAGGACTTGACAAGATTGCTAATGTTTGCTATAATGTTTTATTAAGTTGATTAAAGAGTTTTCCTGCTTTGTTCATAGAAGTTAATTAGTTGACTATTATGATTGAGGTTGGAGAAATCTTGTTAATTAGGAGGACGCTATGATTGATAATGGAAGTAACGTAATTGATATTTACAACTTGGAGGAGATGACATGCAGCTAAGTAAAGCTGAAGCCAAAGTGATCGTTGGCAATACGTGGAGCGGGAAGCGTTTCGAGGATACGTTTTTCTTGAGCGCTCTTGCGGTTCTGGGTATTAGCAGGCGTCAGTTCGCTTCGCTGAAAGGTGAGTGTCGTTCTCTGGAACGTAGACAGCCTCGCTTCGTACTCAGTACTCCGACAGGTTCGGGAAAGCGAAGATGATCAGGTTATATGCACGTTCGATTAATACTTGAACGGTTTGGTTGTCTTAAGTCGACAATCAAAGATCAGCTCGGTGGTAACGTCGTTATCGCAGTTGGTTGCAGCTCGGATTTTCTTTTCTTGAATGAGCCTCTTGGAAATTGCTGATGCTGGCGGGAAGAGCTGCACAGACGGCGATATCTGTCTGTGCAGCTAGTTCTTGCGGGAAATATTTAATAGACCAAGACAAAGGAGTTACTATGAGTAGGACTTTGCGGGATGCGCCGAGTGAGAGAAAAATAGTGAGGATGCGTTTGTGTGGTCAGAGTCGCTTGGATAACCAAGAAGCTCATCGTAGTAATAAACGATTTAATCGTGAACTTACGAACGGTGACAGATGTGAGAAATGTCATCAGTATTTTGATGACGCGCATCACGATCATTGTGGTTGTTCAAGGCCTCCGAATCCGGAAGATACGTGGGATGATTAACCAGTAGGGGCCGTGTAAACACGGCCCCTTTTTTACAACTTACAGAAGTTGAAGTCAAAAGGAGCTGGTCATGTTTTATTATATAGTTTAGGGCTATGCATATCCAAGCAAGTGATCGATTCTGGTCGCTTGATCTTGTAGGTGTCCACAAGCACCATTACCTGAGATGATTTTTGAAATTGACAGTGGGATTAACCTTCCATGTGACATGAGATTTGAATCATGCGTCAAAATTAGAACTTCATTTCTGATGCAGGTCCATCAATAAAGGTTTTTACTTTGTCTTAATGCTGGAATGTTAAACCCATGAAAGCCTTAGTTTGAAGTAGAGCTCAGTTTGCCTTGTGTGATTTTTTACAAGGTGAACATTGTGGAAAAAGTGTCGAGACCAAACTTGGTTTCGACACTTTACCTAAGTGGTTAATAGTTATTAACCTTTTGGGTAATGTTAGATGATATTTTTTTCACTGAAAAACCACCAGTCGTTGACTGGTGGTTTTTTGTTACTTTGTTTTGTTAATGATGGTGTATAATTAGGTAAAAACATGTTAAATCAAAGTTTTTTGAAAAAGACTAACGTTTAAAAACGTTCAAGACTTTGTAATATGGCGTTTTTTCTTTTTAATTGGATTGTGCTAAAGTATAAGTATATGAAGAAATATATTGCTATCGCTGGAAATATTGGGGCGGGGAAGAGCAATCTAGCAAATAAGCTGGCTGATCATTTTGGTTTTGAATTATTTCAGGAACCGTTTAAGATTAATCCTTACCTTGAGCAATTTTATAAAGATATGAAAACGTGGGCTTTTCGAACTGAGCTCGCTTTTTTGTCCCATCGTTTGCAGGATCATTTGTCATTGCTTGATAGAGAGCACTCTGTAATTCAGGATCGTTGTTTGTATGAGGGGGCTGAAGTTTTCGTAAAGAATTTGTATGTAACTGATAATTTGTCTGAGCATGATTGGCAAACTTACAATCATTTGTATGAGAATATAAAGAAACATATTGCTCCGCCTGATTTGATGGTTTATATTAAATCGTCAGTTGATCGTTGTATGAATAATATTCAAAATCGTGGACGTGATTTGGATAAAAATATTGAACGTGATTACTTGGTGGGGTTGGATGATTTGTATAGAAATTGGCATCAGGAATTTTCGTTGTGTCCGGTAGTGGTGGCAGATGCGGATGAGAATGATTTTAAATATAATGAGAGTGATTTTCAAGGATTGGTTAGGGAGATTGATAGACTACTAATTACGAATTAGCTACGAATCTACAAATGTGGAAAAATGAATGATTAATTAGGAATATAGTATGAAGTAGTTAGTCCCGCCCTGCCTGCCGGCAGGCAGGCTCTCTCGAGAATCGGGATAAATATGTAGGGGAAAAAAGTAAAAAGAAAAAGGAAAAAAGAATAAAGAATAGAAGAAAGTGTATGAGACATATAGTTGTGGCGGGTAATATTGGTTCGGGGAAAACAAATTTGTCGAAAAAATTAGCTGCGCATAAAAATTGGGAATTGTATGAAGAGCCGTTTAGTATGAATCCATATTTGGAGCGTTTTTATGATGACATGAAAGCGTGGTCTTTTCATAGTCAGATGTATTTTATGACACATTCATTTGAAAATCATATGGAAATTAGTAAACAGGAAGGACCGACTATTCAGGATCGATGTTTGTATGAAAATACGGAAATATTTGCTCGTAATTTGTATAATGCTGGTTTAATGTCTGAGCATGATTGGCAAACGCTGAAGAGTGCTTATGATTCTATTGTGAAAGTATTGCGGGCTCCAGATTTGCTCATATATTTGAAGTCTTCGACTGAGAGATGTTTGAAGAATGTGAAAAAGAGAGGAAGGGAAATTGACAAGGATATTGATGCGAGGTATATGCAGTTTTTGAATAATTTATATGATGAATGGATTGGTGATTATAAACTAAGTCCGATTATTACTATTGATATGGATGAGGATGATTTGAAGTATAATGAGGATGATTTTATGAGGTTGGTTGGGGAGATTGATAAATTTGGTAGTTAGTAGTTAGCCCCGCGTGGCGGGATTCTGCTACGCGAATAGTTAGTAGTTAGGGGGAAAAAGAATAAATAAGTAAAAAGAAAAAGGAGAAGTTAAAGACTTAAAAGGGTCTTTTTTTGTATAAAAAATCCCGAACGTTGTTCGGGATAGGTTTAACTGTATGTGATTACTGTGTCTGGTACGAATGGACCAGTGATGTGTTCGAATCTTACAAGACTGATAGATCTTTCATAGCCTGGTTCGCCATAGAACCGGAAATACGAATCATTGAAGCCTAGTTCTTTCAGGAGTAGGTCCAGCCGGCTGTCATCTTTGTTTGAATTTAGAGTATCAAGGTAGCAAGCTATTTCATTATAGAGGTCAGGATGATTCCTGAAGTCCATGAGGACTTCTCTTGTGAAGCGTTTAGAGGCTGAAATCAATTGTGTGAGAATATCCATGTCCGTTGAATTGATTACATGTCCACGGAGGACATGTTTTGTTTCTTTCATTTTTTCTAAACATTTTACTAGTAACTGACTACGTAACAATTCGTCAAGCCTCAAATTAGCTATAAATTCAAATGGCAAATTGGTGCGATCGCTGATTTTCCATACTGTGTTTAGTGCGGTAGCTGTATCGTCATTATCCGAAGATGTTACTCGATAGAGGAAATCATCCCAATAAACTGGGCTGAAAATTGAACGGGTAACCGTTTCGGGTTTGTCCGTTGAATCGGAATAGAAATATTCAAGCGCTCTGTCTGACAGAACTTTTGGTAGTCCAGGGATTTCAAGAAGTTCAGTTAGCAGTCGATCGTTCTCTGCTATCAATGGAATGAAAAGGCCGGTGCGGAAGAAAGGATTGTAATATGCGATGAAGGCATGGTTATCTTTTTTCCAGTTTTGAAAAACCGAATCAAAATTATCAGGACCAATGAAGTTTCTCAAGATGAAGGCCATGTTGCTGTCTGAAGGTCTTACATCGCAATGTCCAAATAATGTCCAAAAGGACCTGCTATTTGGTTGATCGTAAAATTTGCTATCAAGGCTTATGTTGTTTGGGGCCTTGAAATGCATTCCGTCAAGTGTGAATGCAGTTTTTTCGAATAAACCGTCAAGCATAAAGTGTGACTTGCGATTCCGTAAATGATCAAAACCTAGGTTTAGCTCATTGGGTCCGGTTTTGATCATGACCATTCTTTCTTGAAGGATCCGATCCGGGTCAAACGCTGTGGGTGTCATACAACACCTCCTTTTTGCCTTTCACAAAGGCTCTAGTTGTGAACGAACTACCTGAAACAATCAGGCTACCAGTCCATACAGACTGATTAATGAGTTTATGTCATTCTAGGGTTTACGTCAACCAATAAGCGGTAGCTCTTTACAAAAAGATAGTTATATGTTATATTCTACAGTCCTTTAACAAACAACAACGGAGGAAGTTATGGAGACTATTGAACGTTCGACTAAGGAAAAGGCTTTGAGTGAAAGGGTTTTTGATGAGGTTTATGAGCAAGGTGAGTTGTTTAAACGTTTCTTTAAGCTTCTTGAGCATTTGAAACCAGCTGGTTTTCACCCAGGTTCAGTTATTAAAACTTCAGTTTTTGAATTTAAAGAAGAGCGGGCATACTGTACTTGTGGTGGGGAAGCTGAAGGTGGAATATGCACTGAAAAATGTGACTTGAATGCACCTGGCTTTATTTGGAGAGACAAAAATTCGGATTTTGTTTATGTAGTTGAGTGGACAAAAAAGACTAGTTTTCTAATAGGTATGAGATTTGAGCCGATTAGTTATGGTCAATTCTTACAAATGGTTGAGCAATGTGTCCATAGTTTGTTGCCGGCAGAGCTGAGTGATGAAAACTTGATAGAGGGGGAAAGTTATGTGCCAGTATGCGGTTAAGGTTACTATTGGTACTGATAAGTCTATTCTGGGGAAAAAGCGTTTTACGGACTTGGGGTTGGCTCAGCTTGAAAAGGCAAGTGTTTTTAAGCAGATTGATACGCATCTGATTCTTGGTCGATTTGAGGTGGAAGTGGTTTCTGTCTAAACCTTAAAGTTCTTATATTATAGGAGGTTGTTATGTCTGAGAAGATGGGTTTTGTTGATAAGGCTAGTTTGGATAGTATGTTGAGTAATTTCTTGAGAACACTTGTACATCTTCTTCCGAAAGGTGAAGAGTCCTTGTATCCAGTTTTCAAGAATGAAGCTTTTCAAATGAGATCTGATGCTGATCATTGTAGCTGTGGTGCAGAAGAAAAGGGAGAGAAGTGCGCAGACAATTGTGCTTCTCAGGAACCTTGTTTTATTTGGACAAATCAAAAGACGGATGAGACTTATGGGGTTAAATGGAACAAGGATATTGGACGATCAATGGAATTTGGGCCAATACTTTGGAATGACTATTATTGGATGGTTTGCCAGTGCGTTGAAAGTTTGAGTAGGCATAAATACAAATAATAAAGTACCGAAAATCGGTACTTTTTTCTATTGACGAATTATTAAATTGTGTTACTATATGAGTACAATTATAAAGACATTTGACCTTAGTTATCACTAGGGGAGTTGCTGAAAGAACGTCCTGAAAGGGATTAGTAGACTTGGCCGGTGAGGATCCGTAAACCCTTAAATTAAGTTAAAGTTCAAGATGGTTCGTCCGCGAGGACTCTTGTCATTTGGGCTTTTTTTTATTAGTAAAAATAATTACAATAATATGGAAAAATCACAATTTGCGAAAAACGAAGAGGAAGTGTTAAAACAATGGGAAGACAAGGATATTTTTAATAAAACTTTGGGAAAAGATTCTCCGAAGGGAAATTTTATATTTTTTGAGGGTCCACCGACTGCTAATGGGCGTCCGGGTATTCATCATATTTTGGCGAGAGCCTTCAAGGATGTTATTCCGAGGTTCAAAACCATGCAAGGTTTTCATGTTGAGAGAAAAGCTGGTTGGGATACTCATGGTTTGCCTGTTGAGTTACAAGTTGAGAAGGCTCTGGAAATTTCTGGGAAGCCACAGATTGAAGAGTATGGTGTAGAGGAGTTTAATGCTCAATGTAAGAAGAGTGTTTGGCAGTTTCAGGAAGAATGGGAACGGTTAACTAAAAGAATTGCTTTTTGGTTGGACTTAGAAAACCCTTATGTAACTTATCATAATGATTATATCGAAAGTTTGTGGTGGATTTTGTCACAAGCTGAAAATAAAAAACTTTTGTACAAGGGGCATAAGGTTGTGCCTCATTGTCCAAGATGTGGAACTGCGTTGTCTTCTCATGAAGTGGCTCAGGGATATAAAACTGTGAAGGATAATTCTGTTTACGTGAAGTTTAAAGTTAAGTCTGAGGAAAATACTTACGTTCTTTCATGGACGACTACTCCGTGGACTTTGCCTGGAAATGTGGCGCTTGCGGTTGGGAATGATATTGAGTATGTGAAAGTAAAAGTTGAGAATGAAGTTTATATATTAGCTAAGCCATTACTTGAAGATGTTTTGGAAGGTGATTATAAAGTTCTAGAAACTGTTCAAGGAAAAGATTTGGTTGGGATGGAGTATGAGCCGTTGTTTGAGGGAGCTGTTGATGCTGGAGAAAAGAAAGCTTGGTATGTGACTGATGCGGATTTTGTGACTATTGAAGATGGTACTGGAGTTGTGCATACAGCGGTGATGTATGGTGAAGATGATTATCAATTAGGTGTAGACAAGGACTTACCGTTTGTTCATACTGTTGATGAGGCTGGAAAGTTTTTGCCTTCAGTTGAAAAATGGGCAGGGAAGTTTGTAAAAAGTAAAAAAGTTGAGGGTGAAATTATTGCAGATTTAAATGAAAGAGGTTTATTGCTTCGAGAAAAGGAATATGAGCATGAATATCCGTTTTGTTGGCGTTGTGATTCACCGCTTCTATATTATGCAAAAGATTCTTGGTTCATTAAGATGTCTGCGATCAAGGATGATTTAGTAAAAAATAATCAAGATATAAATTGGGTGCCAGCTCACATAAAAGATGGTCGTTTTGGTGATTGGATTGGTAATGTGAAAGATTGGGCTATCTCTCGTCAACGTTATTGGGGAACACCGATTCCGATTTGGCAGTGTCAGGCTTGTGAAGATTATCATGTTGTTGGAAGTTATGAAGAATTGGAAAAATTGTCTGGTGGTTTACCAAAAGACAAAGATGGAAAGTTAGATGCGCATCGTCCGTTTGTAGATGATTTGAAATGGCCGTGTAAATGTGGTGGAGAGATGACAAGAGTGACGGATGTGTTTGATTGTTGGTTTGATTCTGGAGCGATGCCATATGCACAACACCATTATCCTTTTGAAAATAAGGAAATGATTGATGAAGGAAAACAATATCCAGCAGATTATATTTCAGAGGCGATTGATCAGACTCGTGGATGGTTTTATACGTTACTTGCAGTCTCAACTATTCTTGGAAAGGGAACTCCTTATAAAAATGTAATTTGTTTGGGACATATTAGAGACAAGGATGGCAAGAAGATGAGTAAATCGAAGGGCAATGTGATTGATCCTTGGATGATTACTGACAAATATGGTGTAGATGCTCTGCGTATGCATTTGTATTCAATTAATCAGCCTGGTGATCCGAAGAATTTTGATGAAAAGAATGTGGAAGAGGTTTTGAGAAAAACTGTGATGCTATTAGGTAATGTTGTGAATTTTTATGACATGTATAGTGATGCTAATCTACAAAATACTACTAATATTGCTAATACTACTAATCTAAATGTGTTGGATCGGTGGATTTTGGTGAAGTTAAATTTGCTTGTGAAAGAAGTTACTGGTGATTTGGAAGCTTATCATGTGTTTGAATCTTCAAGAAGTATAATTAGCTTTATAGATGAGTTGTCTACGTGGTATGTGAGAAGAAGTCGTGATCGATTTAAGGTTGAAGGTGAAGATAAGGTGCAGGCAACTGCGACAATGAAGCTTGTGCTCGAAACTTTGGTGAAAGTGATGGCTCCGTTTATGCCTTTTACAGCTGAAAGATTTTATGAAAAATTGGGAGGGTCATTGGATTCTGTTCATCTTGAAGTTTGGCCAGAGGTTGATGAGAAGATGATTAAAGGAGATGTGATTATTAATATGGACAAGGTTCGTCAGTATGTGGAGTTAGGTTTTGCGCTTCGTGATGAGAAGAAGATGAAGGTTCGACAGCCGTTATCAGTGTTTGAATATGAAGGAGAGAAGTTGGATGACAATTTGGAACAGATTATTGCGGAAGAATTGAATGTGAAGGAAGTTAATAATGTGAAAAAGCTTAATATTGATGGTGAAGTTTTGAATAGGGATAATGGTAGTTTGAAAGTATCATTGAATTTTGAAATTAGTGAGGAACTTCGATTGGAAGGTCACCTTCGAGAGTTAGTTCGAAATGTAAATAACATGAGAAAGAATGCTGATTACCAAAGAGGTGATGAGATTGTGTTGTATTGGGAAAGTGATAGTGAAGAGTTGAAGAAAGTACTTGGTAATGAAGAATTGTTGGGCGAATTGAAAGTTGGTGTGACTGCGAGTGACGTGAAGAATGAAAAGAATGATGATGTTAAGGCGATGAAGGAAATTACTATTAATGATCAGGATATTTGGGTTGGGGTAAAATAGTAAAGTACTTAGTGATGCTAATCTGCTAATACTACTAATTGTTTCTAATACTACAAATATTACGAATTACCCGCCGTCGCTTATATTCCATGAGCTATGGCAGGGTAGGCTAAATAGCTACGAATCTACAAATGGGGAATTAGGAATTATGCGTTTTAAATTTAATACCTAATAGCTAATATCTAAAAGCTAAAATCTAAAACCTAAGAGCTAAAATTAAAATTATGTATGATGTAATTATTGTTGGTGGGGGACCGGCGGGAATGTTTGCGGCTTATGAATTAATAAAGAGTAAGCCAAGTTTGAAAGTTTGTATTATTGAGATGGGAAATCAAATAAGAAACCGTAAAGAATCGGAGGTTATGAGTGGAATGGGTGGAGCGGGGACTTTTTCTGATGGTAAATTGCATTTTACTCCTGTATTATCGCATGAAAAAATGTTACATTTGTTTAGTCATGATGACTATCAAAAGATACTTGATTATGTAGATGAGATTTATACTCATTTTGGTGTAACGGCTGAGTATTATCCAAAGAGTATGGAAAAAACTTTGGAATTGACAGATGAGGCGAAGAGAAATGGGATTAAATTGTTTGTGAGGAAAACTCGTCACGTTGGCTCTGATAAATTGCCGGCTGTGATTAGTAGTTTTGAGGATTATTTGGTTCGGGCTGGTGTTGAGATAAAAGACAATGTTGAAGTGGTAGATTTTGTTGTTGAGGATAATGAAATAAAAGGAGTCTTAGCAAAATCTGGTGAAAAGTTTTTTGCGAAACATGTGATCAGTGCTCCTGGTAGAATCAAAGCTCAATGGATGCAGGAGATGAGTGAGAAATACAAATTGGAATATACTTATGAAAAAGTTGAGGTTGGAGTAAGGGTAGAATTCTGGGAAGGGATTATGCGTCGTCATTCTGAGGAGATGTATGAAACGGTTTTCATGATGAGGACTCCGACGTTTGATGATGTGGTTCGAACTTTTTGTCCGTGTCCGAAGGGATATGTGGCGACAGAAACTTACGATGGTTTCGTATGTGTGAATGGTCATTCAAAGTCTGATCATAAATCAGATAATTCTAATTTTGCTTTTGTGTCAGAGATTGAATTAACAGAGCCGGTGGAGAATACTACTGAATATGCGAAGTCAATTGCTCAGCTAGCATTTACTATTGGTGGTGGAAAGCCGATTGTTCAGAGATTGTCTGATCTTCGTAAAGGCAGGAGAAGTACTTGGGATAGAATTAACTCAAGTTTTGTGAAGTTGTCATTGAAGGAAGTAACTCCGGGAGATATTTCAATGGCGTTGCCTCATAGAATTGTTCGTAATATAATTGAGGGGTTAGATATGCTTGAAAAAGTGATGCCTGGAATTAATTCTGGTCATACTTTGCTTTATGCTCCAGAGATCAAGTTGCGATCATCGAAAATTGTGACTGATAAATATTTAGAAACTACAATAAAGAATTTTCATGTGGCTGGCGACGGAGCTGGTTTGTCAGGGAATATTATTGGAGCGGCGGCGACGGGGATTATTGCTGCTAGGGGAGTTTTGAATAAAGAATTGAGTGCTTAGAAGTGTTAGGTTCTTAGGGTGTTTAGAGGTAGTAGTGTTTTAGAGTGATTAGGTTGTTAGTAAACTTAGAGGTAGTAGGAAAGTATAGTAAAAAAGCAATTAGTAAAAGAATAAAATATGTTGATTTGGTTAACTAAGAACCTAAAAGCTAAAAACCTAGGTGTATGAGGAAAGTATTTTTAATTATGTTGGGTGTTTTGTTGTTGGGTGTTTTGGGTTGGGGTGTTGTTTGGAATGAGTGTTTCAAGGTTACCTTTGATGGTGAGGGGGCTTTTGGATATGTTGAGAAACAGTTAAGTTTTGGTTCTCGATGTGTTGGTACGGATGGGCATGATCAAATTGTGAAATTTATTAAGGATGAATTGGAATTGGTGGTTGATGACGTGAGTGTTCAGGAGTTTAAAGAAATTTATAATGAAGAAGAGTATAGTTTTGTGAATATTGTTGCGCAAATTAATCCGGAGGTTGAAGAAAGGATAATATTGGGGACGCATTATGATTCTCGTTATCGGGCGGAGTTGGATATGAAAAATCCTCAGGGTTATATGCCTGGGGCGAATGATTCGGCTTCGGGTACGGCGGTGTTACTGCAGTTGGCGAAGGAAATTGATCAGGAAAAATTACGAATTGGAATTGATTTAGTGTTCTTTGATGGTGAGGAAGGTTTTCCGGTTGAAAATTTAGAAGATTGGTATCCTATTGGGTCAAAATACTTTGCGGAGAACTTGGATCAGTACTATAAAGAAATTTATACACTTTCTGGGGTGGTTGTGGATATGATTGGGGATAACAATTTGGATATACACATAGAGAATTTTTCATATCAATATGCTCCAGTGGAAACAAAGGCAATGTACTATGTTGGAATGAGTGTTTTTCCGTTTGATTTTGTTAATGATATACAACATTCAATAATTGATGATCATACGGCTTTGAATGAAGCAGGGATTCCGACAGTTTTGTTAATTGATTTTGAGTATCCATATTTTCATACAACGGAAGATACTTTAGACAAAGTTAGTTCGGAAAGTTTAGAAAAAATTGGGGTGGTTTTATTAAAATATATAGATTTGTATGGACGTAGTTGAGATGGGGAAGCGGGTTAATAGTCCCGTTCGAAAAAACTTGAAAAGATTTATGTACGTGGTACTTTTTTTTGTTGTAATATTTTTTCTTATAAATTTAAGAGTTGAAACAAAGCATTGGAATAAGATTATGACAGTTGATGAGATTCCGGCGCAGTCTGGAACGGCTGTTGTGTTTGGAGCAGGGCTAAGATCTCGTGGAGTTCCTGGTTTGATATTAGAAGATCGGGTGATGAAGGCAATTGAGCTGTATCAGAATGGTAAAGTTAATAGAATTTTGCTGAGTGGTGATAATGAGAGTGCGGCGCATAATGAAGTGCGGGCGATGAAAAATTTAGCTTTGCAAGAAGGGCTGTCAGAAGAGGTATTGTTGTTTGATCATTCAGGGCTGAGTACTTATCAAACGTGTGCCAGAGCTTATAGTGAGTTTTATTTGAATAAAGTTGTGCTGGTAACTCAGAAGTATCATTTGAAAAGGGCGATGTATGTGTGTGATGAGGTTGGGCTGGATGTTTTGGGAGTTGATGCGACTATTAGTAATTATAGTGTGTTGAAGTTTCGGTTTAGGGAAGTGTTGGCGGTGGTTTCGGATTGGGTGAAGGTTGTTTTTTGATGTTAAGAATTATGAATTATCGCGAAGCGATATACCTTCACATAAGGTTCCGGTACACAGGTCACTTCGTGATGAATAAAGAATTAAGCGTTTAAAAGGGTCCTCGTTGGTGAGGGTTTTTTTATTGGTGAGTTTGTTGTGGTGTTGACAAACTGGTTGTAGTATGTTATACTTGTGTGTTCGTTTGCGAAACTGTGCTAAACCAAAAAGGGAGACGCTGTTATGAAATGTACACACACTTGGGGCGGACATGCTTGTGATGAAAAGAATGTTGGGTTGCTTTGTTATGTCCCTAGGGGCGAGCAATTCCCTAGGGTTGATTTTTCATGTGAAAAGTTCATGAACTATCATTATAAGCATGGTGGGATTATTGTTCTTGTCTCTTGGGAGATTGATGCTGGTGTTGATATTGGTAAGTGGCTAGATGATCAGCGTGAGCTTTTTCAAGAGAAGGTCAGTGCGGGAATTCGACCAGTCCTTGAAAAAGAAGACATTATCGCTGGTGCTATGAAAAATTATGATGAATTGATTGAGAAGGCTAAACTACAAGGTTGACGTTAACGCGTACAATATTATCAAGTAAATAAGTTATCAATATTATTGATAACTTTTTTTGTTAAGGATTTTATAAAAAGAAGTATAAAAAAAACTCCTCGTGGTAGAGGAGTTTTCTGTATAGGTAAATAGTTTTATTTTTTCTTGAGGACGATGAGGCCTTCAATATGCGGAGTGTGGGGGAAGTAGTTGTAGAGTTTGCTGAAGGTTATTTCGTAGTCGGTTAGAAGTAGGTTGACGTCGCGGGCTTGGGTTGAGAGGTTGCAGGATAGGTAGATAATGGTTTCGGGTTTGGTTTCGAGTAATCTGTTGGTAACTTTTTGGTGGAGGCCGGCGCGTGGTGGGTCGAGGATTATTGTTCGGTCGGAGGTAATTAGGTCGGTAATTTTTTCGGCTTCGAGGTGGGTCGCTTCGCAGTTTTTTATTTTGTTAAGTTCGATATTGTCGTTGGCGTAGTTTATTGCTTCTTCGTTGTTATCTACGAGGTAACCTTTTGTAAAGTTTTTGTGAAGGGGAAGTGATATTGAACCGGAGCCGGAGTAGAAGTCTACTAATTCTTTTTTGGGGTCAATATGCTTGGCAATATCTTTTAATGATTCTTCGAAAATAGGGACATTCACTTGGAAAAAACTTAGTAAGCCGTATTTGAGATCAAGTCCGTTTACGTTTTCGAGTAGGAAGTCTTGTCCGGAGCTATATAGTTGTTTGTCTGGTCGTGAGGCAGGACATCGGTGGTCGGAATAATAGATATGAAAGCCGATAAAGGTTTCAGTTAGTTCTGGATATGAATCAAAAGCGAAAATATCTTTTACAAACAGGGCGGCGATGGTTTGGCCTTTTGAATTTGAGCGGACGATTAAACTTTTTGGTGTTCGAGGGTCAATGCCGGTAGTTTTTAGCCATTCCATTATTGGATGAGCGGTTTCGTTTATTTCTTTTGAAGCTAGCTGGCAGTCTTTTATCTGAAAACGTTGTTTTTTGCCTCTTCGAAAGAAGGCAAATGAAAGTTCGTCGTTTTCTTCCCAAAAGCTGTATTCGATTTTGTTACGATATTGATACTCGTTTTCATTGGAATAGATTTCGAGGTCAGGTAGATCAAATTCGCCTATTTTTTTGTAGACTTCTTTTGAAGTTTCTACTTTCCAGAAGTTTTCTTTTTCTATATTTAGTATTTGCCATGGACTGCATGACAAGTAATGTTCTTCTCGAGGTTCAATTCTGTCTGGAGATGGTTCTATGACATTAACAACAATGCTTTCGGCGTAAGAGTTCTTCTTTTTTGTTATTTCAACTTCAACCGTTTCTCCTGGAAGTCCACCCCAA
>Ga0307989_1001302_pt1 | contig 13696 bp, 1 predicted proteins | sample EllFjometagen185_FD_203164 | JGI IMG/M metagenome (GOLD analysis project Ga0307989, IMG submission 203164) | Marine microbial communities from Ellis Fjord, Antarctic Ocean - #185 | ecosystem: Environmental > Aquatic > Marine > Unclassified | place: Southern Ocean | collected 2014-10-08
TCAATTACAGAAATTGCAAATGATTGTGTATCTGTTATTTCAGAAAGATCATTTAATCAAAATGATTTTGATATGCTTGGAGGAGTTATAAAAATGGGAGAAGTGTTAGAGGAGTCATCAAAAGAAGACCTTCTGGATACAATATTTACTCAGCTTAAAAATAAACATTCAGGATCAAAACTAAACTTCGGAATAAGCCTGTACGGAGAATCAATAAAAAACTTACGTTCATTATTAATCGATATTAAAAGAAGGTTAAATACTGAAAAAGTCAGTAGTCGTTTTGCAAATCAAGACTTCCAGAACATTTCTACCGCACAGCATAAGGGGTTAAAAAAGAAAGGTGTTGAGTTTTTAGTTGTAAAAAGCGATTCAAGTTACTTAATTGCAGAAGTGACTGCAATACAAGACATAGATTCATATAGCAAGCGCGACTTTGATAAGCCTTTCCGTGATATGAGAGTTGGTATGCTCCCACCAAAACTTGCACAAGTAATGATTAATTTAACAGGAATAGAGGACGGAACCATATGGGATCCGTTTTGTGGCGGAGGAGTTCTTGTTATGGAAGGATTATTTATGGGGTATGACATGCTTGGGTCAGATATAAACGAAGATACACTAGATGGAGCAGAACAAAATGTAGATTGGATAAAGTACGGATATAATCTGCATGCGAAAGTAGACTTATTCGCTCATGACGCCACCACACCGCTCTTAAATAGGAAATTTGATGCAATAGCCTGTGAGGGGTATCTTGGGCCTCCACAAGAGCAATTGCTAACGGAGACCGAAGCAGACAATGTAACAAGTCATTTACATTCACTATATGTGAATTTCTTTCAATCTTTAAACGAAATTAACTTTAAAGGTCCTATAGTTATTGCTCTACCATTTTATAAATGTGATAACAACGAGGAAAAATCCATGGATCGCACGATCGATGAAATTAAGCAGATGGGATTTGTTCCAGAAAAATTAATAAACGAAAGCGTGCAACTTAAATACAGACGTGAAAATCAAGTTGTGGGTAGAGAGATATTTAAATTTGTCTCGATCTCTTAATAGCATTTGCAACAGGAGTCATAAGGAGTATAGATGTGAGGGTTGTTATTAGTACCATCATTACTAGTATGGAGAAGATATTCTGATCTATAATTCCCATTTGAAGACCAATAGATGCGATAATAAGTTCAACAGCACATCTATTATTCATAGCAAGACCAATGGCGAGAGCCTCCATTGGTTTGGTTTTGAGTAAATAAGCCATTCCACCACCACCTATAATTTTCCCGGCCATTGCGGTAATTATAATCACTACAAAGAACAATGGAACAGTGGTTACCGCAGTAAAATCTATATTAAAGGCAACGCTTGCAAAGAATATTGGTCCGAGGAAGCTATAACTAAGGCCATAAATTCTATCTTCAATTTTTTTAAATGCATGTTTATCAATAACCTCTTCACGTACGAATAGTCCAGCTAGAAAAGCTCCTACAATAATATGTAAGCCAATATATTCGGCAATTAACCCCATAACAAGGGCGATAATTAGAGTTAGCGTGAAAGCTTTATTCCCGAAATAAATTACTTTATTTAAATACGGAGACACCTTCACTCCTCCAATTATCACTATTCCAAAAAATAATAATATTTTTATTACTAGCCAAGCAAGTGGAATAAGGGCGATCGAACCAGTCTCTGCTAAGCTTATAATCACGGAAAAGATAATAATTGCCATTATATCATCTATTACAGCGGCTCCCAGTGCTAGGTTTGCGAGACGCGTTCCATTTAAGCCACAATCACGTAATAATCTTACGGCTACAGGAATGGCAGAAATGGAAAGTCCCATTCCAATAAATAATGAGGTAATCAAATTTTGACCGAACAACGTTGATACATAATAACCACCAAAAAACGGCACTGCCATGCCACTTAAGGCAATTAAGAAAGATTGCTTAGAGGTTTTAAATAATTGTTTATGATCTGTTTCAAGTCCTGCATGAAGCATTAGGAAGAAAACTCCAAGTTCAGCCAAAATCTTCAAAGTTTCACTTTCTGGGTTAACTATTCCAAGTAATGCAGGGCCAACGATAAGGCCTCCAAGAAGTTCGCCGAAGACGACTGGTAGTTTGAAATAACGGAATATCTTACCAGCCGTCCACACGACGACCATTAGAATGAGTAGATTGGAAAAATCAGGCATAGCTATTATTAGTTATTATCAATTTTTCTAATATTACCAAGGATCTTAGAAAAGGTACTAAGTATACTTTGTCCACCGACATTTTGCAAAACTCTTAATGCATCTTCATGTCCCTCAATATTACCTCTTTCGATTTCTCGAAGAATATCTCTATCTAACTGATTCCAATCACCATCTTCATTTAAATCTAAAATCAAGAATGGTTCTGTGAATGATATGGTTGGAGTAGAAATTAATCTTGTATCTTCAAGAGAAGGGTTAAATAGTGTTAGGGTTTTCTCATTTTGAAAGCTTAATGCTCCCTTTAGAGTTTCTTCTAGGTCTCTATCATGAAGGATCTCTATGGTGTATTCAGACGAAGGTGCGTAAAGATTTAATAAAACCTCACCCCATACATCAGTACTTATCACAATATAATCCTGAATATCTCCTACATATTCACTTAAGAAAGTTGCACTATCTTGTTTATTCCAATGTCCAGTATCTGCATTATATACATTCCAAATATCAGTTTTACCATCTATCGACCATATAGCATAGCGAGAAGCTCTATGTAATAAATCTGATGGTAATTTAACAAACCTAATATCATTTCCATCTTCATACATCTTAAGCTTGATTTCAACTTTATGCCCTCTAAAGTCATCGGAATCATTATCATCTATTGAACCAACAAGGTCTTTTAATATTGGATGATTAGAAAGAATGCTATTTGCATTTGTACGGAATGTATTTTCATCCATTGTTATAATTCCAAGATCATCTTTTAGATTTTGTATAACTGTGCTGTTATAGCTATCCGCACTGTTTTTGAGGCTGTTTAAAATGTCATTTGCAGTACCTATATTAGTATTTAAGAATCTATTAATATCAGTATTTAATAATACTTCTACTCTTGAGGAAACATCTCTCCAACTAGAAGGAGCAGAAGTTAGGATTTGTTTACCTAAGCGTTGTCCAGATTTAAAGTTTGTAAGTTTAAATTTAAGCTTATTTAAGTCTCTTTGGAAGAATGGATATTCTAATTGCTCATCAGTAGCATTGCAAAGTGCTATTTGTTCAATTTTCAAAGGGATATATTCCCTAATTGCATAATATGTGATTTCACCAGAGAATAAATTTAATTTATTACTTATTTGTTCACACGTAAGCCTAACATCAGATGAATCAGTAGAACTCAAAACATTGAGAAGTACGCCGTGTATTGACTTAAAGAAGGGGAGAGTAAATAAAATCTCATCTTTGGCAGCTATTTCCAATGTAATAGCACTATCAACAGGAGCTCCTTCTGGTACGGCAGGAGGAAGTGTAATAGATGCAGAGGTTCCTTGGCAGAAGTTGTTACTTGTGCTATTTGGACAAGTGTTAATATCATCTTGAACTACACCTCCTTGAGTTGTGTATCCAATAGTACGAACATAATATCTATAAGTAAAATTCTCTCTACGATTCTGTGTATCTAAGGTGTCAATGAAGCATCGACCTTCCTTTGTTGCATCTGGGCAATCAATGAGACTATCACGATCCTTTACAGCTGTAGACAGTACATCACCCGTGTCATTTAGTCGCTCTCTAATAATTTTAAGAATAGGTCCATCGGATAGATTAATAGACACTCCACCATTAGATGTTATCTGCTCGGCATCTAATCTTGTTTGTAAATAAGTCACAAAGTTTGGATGATAAGTTGGGCTATCTACGTCAATTAATTTAGGAATAAAGAAATCTAACGTTTTCTGATCGAGCCATGTTCTTATATCAGTTATTTTACTATTATTAAATGAAGAAGAAGAGAAGCCATTAATAACATCAGAAGTAGTAACGTCAGATACAAGAGCAAGAGGCCCTTCATAATGTTCCCATAGATACGTGATTACCTGCCTTTTAAGCTCAGCACTAATATCATCTTGTAGATAGCTATCAGATGCAATTGCGATATGCATTTGAATTTCATTGTCACTATAACTATCTCCATAAACATTGAGATGATTATCAATCATATCAAGACGCATATTTTCAACACTTTCGGTTACATTGTCCCTAAGATCACCACCATCTTGACTCACTATACAAGAATATAAATCTTTGAGAATTAATGTATTAAATAGGGTTTGAGTAATTTCTCTAAAAGATCTATTTTCTTTTAATGAGTCTACAAAAGCTCGTCCTACTCCGTTTCCAATAAGTGTATCAATTGCTCGAGATAATACTAAATGACCAACAGCATTGTCTTCAAGAAGTGTATGAATAAATTCTGTCCAAAGATCATTATCAGACCATATTGAATTTATGTAAGCAGACTCTTGAGTATTTGAGTGTAATAATTCACCTAGTAAGCCTTGATCATTATTGCTGGTCTCATCACCAAATATAGTATTCATTGCTTCTTGAATATTTTCAGAATGAGCTGGTTTGATAAGTAGTATGCCATCTTCTTCATTAGCTTCAGATACATAGTAATTATCAGATTCACTTGTTAGAATATTTTCTGCAAAACAAGCTCCAATACTAATATATGGATCAAATCCAATTCTACTCACTAGAACATCCGGATTAAGTTCAAAGCGTTTAACGGTATGATTAATTCTATATTCAACTCTACTAACAATATCGCCATCAGAATTGGAAGGGGGTGCAATATTGCCTGAGTTAATCACACCTTGCTTGAGCCTAGTGCGAGGATCCTTACTAGCTATACCTCTTAAGATATCTAGTAATAAATTAGATACAGTATCATTAGTTACTAGAAGGTCTATTAATAAAGGTATAAGTAAATCAGTATCATCTTCGATTTTATAAACATTCGCAAGTATATGTCTTACTTCATATGGAAGAGACTCTTCCATAATTTTCTTTAATGCAATATGTATTAATAAATGATTTTTAGAAACTAGATTTTTGTATTGGAAAGAATTAAATCTATTCTTAAGTGAGTATCCATCAATTATTTGATCTGATGAAGAAGAATAGTATTCTTTGAATATATTCAACATTAAATCATCATAATCTGGGTTTGAATAAATCTTTTCACCCCAATCGATCATTATACTTTCATTACCATTGTAAGTAATAAGTGAAACGTCAGAAGGTTCATCATCCGATGCATGATTGTCTAAATCAATTAAAACTGGATCTATTGTGATAATTGGATCTGGATCATCTGGACCTGGATCATTACCTCCAGTATTTTTAGTGATAATTTCCGCCACCTGATACCAAACATCCAAAACACTATCGATTACATCCACGTTGCGAAGAGGGGAGCTGTCACTAACTAATAAGGCATTAGGGACTCCAATATCGCTAATAATAGCCCCTTCTGCATCATTCATTTTGTATTGTGAAGTCCCATTCCAATAATAAGTTCCTGTTCCGCTACCACCTACGTGTGTAACTCTAATAGTATAAGGAGAAAGGTCTACGGTTGTACCATCACTAATTAAGGCATATTCATCAAGCCAAGGCCATTGTCCATAGAAAGAATTAATAAATCTAGGAGTGTGGTCACTAGAGTAGTAAACCTGACCACCGTCAGAGAAATAAGAATTTTGTAATGGATTAAAATATCCCCAGAAACCAGCGAGCCCATCGGAAGTATCATAATCAAAAGTACATACTGGAGAAATCCATTCACACGCATCTAGTGGAAGGCTAAGAAGAGCAATACCAGCACTACAGTCAATAGGTGGTTCAATACCTTCCTCCCTATCATCACAAGCTCGAGTATCTTCATTCCATGAACACAATTCATCGCCCGTAGAAAGGTCTCGAACTAGAGAGCAAGGGAAGAGTTCTTTCATGTCAGAACAATAACTTACTGAACCTGAACAACTTGCATTTACATTGGTTGAATAAGCATTGGATGGAGAAAAGGTAAAGCTTGGATTACTACTGACTAAAGTCGAATTACCTTGTGCATCAGTTAGTGTAAGGCTTGTGACTGGTTTGTGAGTATCAGTTAGTAAGTTTCCACTTTGATCATAAAATTCAAAGGCTCCTAAATGACTTTGAATAAATTGATAACCATTAGCTGCCTCATCGTTATTTAAGAAGGAATTAGTGTTAATACTAGCTAAAACTTCTTCAGGAGTATAACCATCTAAATCAGGAGTATAATCCACTAAACGTACACCATTAAGATTATTATTATTAATGGTATTATCTCTGAAGGTAATAGAATATTCCTCATCAGGAATAGCTTGAATGTTGGTATGCATTGGAGATACAAGAAGTCCATAACCTTCATTATCAGAGATGGTGTTTTCTTGAACATTAAAGTCGAGACCTATATTCAAGCCAACGATACCCGCTAAACCTGAGTTATTTGTAATAGTATTACCTAAGATTGAAATATTATCCACTAAGACAGTTGAATCCTCATAGCTACCAAGCAAAAAGATTCCACTGAATATAGAACTTCCATTGTTCATGATGGTATTACCTCCTTCATTAAGGTCTCCAATTTGAATGTTATTTGATTCATCTGTTATCCATATTCCACCTTGTTCATTTCCAAGGCTTGAATCGATATCAGCATCTCTATTGGTTCCAATAAAGTTATTGATAAATATAATATTATTATGATCGAATAGGTCTACACCGTTGAAGAAAACACCATTTTGAACCGCTCCAGCAATAACATTTCCATCAACTGTAATGTAAGTGTCGTCATTTTCGTAACAATCTAAGCCGGAAACACGTATACCTGATTCTCCGATACCATCATCCATTAATTCTTGATTCACATTTAAGCCAATAATATTATCCCGAATATATATGTCTTCAGGACACCTTGCTTCATATTGACCATTATTATCCCAACTTTCATGAACATGAATACCTACTTCAACATGAGACCCTATAGTATTATTTTCAACGGTGATATTACTAGAATTTCCATCAATATCAATCGCAGAAATTCGGCTATCTACATCGTGACGACCAGTAAGAATAGAATTTTCACAATTCCAATCAGTACCAATACAGTTGAATGAAATAGTAATATCTTCAGGATATTCAGTATTAATACAATCAAGGTCATCATCATCACAAGAGTGTGAAGTGGGACTAATACCATCACCAATAACTCCACTAATAACATTACGATCATTAAACGAATCACCACCGACTAAAATATGTTTACTATCATCAATATTAATTCCTCCCCATGAATAATCATCGCTTGTCTCTAGATCATCAAATAGATTAATTCCACTTTCGGTGAGTCCGACTTTATTTTGGCGAATCACTACATTATTTGTGCCTTCTATACCACGCACCCGATGAATATTAATTTCACCACGCACAGTATTGTCTTCAATAAGGACATCTTGCTCTAGGATTCCAGGAGGAGTGCTGGTGATCCAATTATCAGTTTGCCCAATAACAATACTAGAAAGACCAATACGTTGATCTTTATAATTGACACCAAAGCTATTACCAGTAATTTGAACTCCATGAGCATTACCAAGTGACCCACCATTTTGAACATCTGGAGAAGGGAGGAGATAAATATTATTTGGCCCAAAGGTGTTATTTAGAATCGTAATGCCCGTTCCATTAGTTCCAAGCATCATTCCAGGAAACTCATTTTCATCATTTACCGTTGTGAATCCATCCGGCATTAAATTGAAGTAATTATTTTCAACCACTAAATTGTTAATATAATTAGGCCCCTGAGAGTGAAGTAATGATGAGTTATAGCCTGGAGGATTAGCTACTTCAGGTGCAAAAATATTACGTCTAACGGTTACTTGGTCAATTATAGGCCAAGACTCAGGATTATTATTACTACTATTAGAGAATCTAACACATTCCGTCATATCTTGAGGTTCTGGAGTATCACCTTCGTTAACACCGAAATAATTATCTTGAATGGTCGCAGTAGAAGTATCTTGGAAACCAATACCAGTATATGCATCATATAATGCCAATCCTTTGATTGTTACAGTATTAGCACCATTAATAATGAAGAGATTCCCAGAGGTGACAGTCGAATTTACAATTCCAACCCTTGGAGGTCCAGGGAAAGGAAAGCTCTCTGGTGTACCTAAATAATCAGGATGACTGGTTCCATCTATAGTTACATCATTAATATCAGAATTAATGTATAGAGTACTTTGTAATGTAATAGTATCTACGTCATCTGTGAATAAAACATCAAATGGACCACCGGTCATGGCTCCGGCACTTAATGCCTCGCGTAAAGTACAATTTCCACCATTATTTGGATTGTTATAAGTACAACTTGGAGATAAGACATCTGTATCTCCTTCATTATCAACCCAATAATATACCGTAGAATATGTACATGCATTTTGTGAACCACTAACAGCATCACAAGCATCATCAGAATTATCATCACCATCATCACACTCTTCTGTTGCATCTTTTACACCATCTCCACAACTACAATCTTGAGGACAAGAAACAGAAGACTCACCATTTTCAGTTGGAGTACAAAGACCATCACCGCAAACATATGTGTCTCGACAACTACTTACATCAAGTCTACAAGAATCGCTACAATCGAGTGATCCTGCATCAAATCCAAGAGTAGTACAAGTATGCTCTCCAAGTGAGTTATTGTCACAATCTTCTTCATCAGTTAATACAAAACCATCGCCACAAGTAGCGTCTAAACAAGAATTCAAGCATTCATCAGTATTATCTGTGTTTCCATCATCACATTCTTCTTCCTCAGTGTTAACAATTCCATCACCACAATATTCATTAGAAAGCACGCAGGCACTATCATCAAATTCGGAGCAGGTGCTATTACAGATAAGGGTTCCAGAGCCGTATCGACCATCGTAGGTTTCACAGGTCTCGTTATCTAAATCACTACCATCACACACTTCTCCAGCATCAATTTCATCGTCTCCGCAGGTGTTGCAGGCATTGGTATTAAAGTGACAAGTATCATTACAGGCAAGTGTTCCATTGTAATATCCAATAGAAGAACATGTTTCTTCGTCTAGTAATTCTCCATCACAATCTTCACCTTCATCTATTTCACCATTTCCACATTCACTTTCTTCAGCGAAGAAAGAATGATTGAAGTCAAAAATACTATCAATGTTTCCATTTAGTGCCTTTTCTTCATCGGTACAGATTCGTATTGGTTGTCTGATAGCTTCAGTCCCTACAGTGTAAGTACCATCAAAATCCACACCAGTTTCATCACTGATAAATTGAGAAAGATTATCACCGGAAGATACAAAAGTTAATGTATCTCCTTCTGTTGGAATAGAGAAATAAGTAACATTTGCCATAATCACTAATTGATTTGCATTGAAGTTCAAATCAGAAGCCTCAGGATACATAGATGGAATTCCATCATGAAGTTCTTCAAAGAAGTTTATTAAATGATCTCCACGTGTCATAGCTACAAAGAATTCATCATCGTCCAAATTGTTAAGATCAATTGAACCATCTCCTTCCATAGCTTCTACAAAAGAAGAATTGTAATCAGTAAGGCCTAGATCTAAAGCAGAGTAAAAGCGTGAAGTTATATCAAGACCACCATCATCACCACCACCATCACCACCTATAGGAAAATCAATAACGCTAGTAGGTACAGGAAGATCTTGATCAAAATTCAAAACAATAACATTAAGAGGGAATGAAATTGACTCACTATCTTCTTCATCTTCATCAATAGGTATTTCAAGAGAATATTCAGCATTGATCACCAAAGATTCTAAAGCACTATGCCCTGTATCCTCTGGTTCCCAATCATAACATTGGCAATCCTCAGGTTGTACAGAAGATCCATTAGAAACATAATTAGGACATCTATATTCCAGGCTAGTTACTCCGTTATCATTTTCATAATAAGTAGCAAATAATTCACCATCAGATCCATCTCCTAATGAATAATCCACTTCTGGATCAAAATTATCAATAAAGAAGGTTTTATGAGCTTGTGATTCTTCATCATCATATCCACAAGCATAATAACTTTCATCAGTATCTAGTGACCAGTCCCAATCAGGATGATTAGGGGATTGGCTATCTGTTACATCGAAGAAAATATTACTACAAGTTGTATCTTCACAATTGGTATTTTCTGGATCACAAGTAGAAGGACGGAAGCAAGAGTAGATATCATCCTGGCATTCACCCACATCAAGACCACCATCCATTTGATCGTGGCAGAAATTAACTTGTTGGCAAATGTCATATTTATCTTCAGTAGTACATTCGGTTTCATCGAAACAGAATGGGGAATCGAATTTGCATTCTACATCATCACAGTCAATAAAACCATCACCATCATCATCAATGCCATTAGTACAACCATCTTCTTCATCATTTTCATCACTTTCTGTATTGCTTTGCATTTGTGTTAATAAATCTGAAAAGTCTAAATTAAAGCAAAAGCAATCTTCTTCGGTGGTGGGTACTTCATTTCCATTATAGTTAAAACTAGGACAAGAGAAGATTTGCATGTCCATTCCGGTTCCATCGACTGAGCTAAGATATAAAGATAGGGGATTCATAAGTTCGAATCCATAATTAATACCAGAAGCCCAAATGATTCCATCTTCTTCTGATCCATCATTGTCACCAAAAGGATTTTCAGCATCTTCTCCAAGGAAATTCCAAGAATTCACAAGAGTAAGATAAGGGAAATCCTCTGAGTTGAAAATAGCGAATATGTCTTCTTCTTCAAATTCTGGGATACAAATAGAAGGCATTTCTCCTCCTTCTCCTTGCTCTTCTTCTTCATCACCGTCACCGTCATAAACCCAACTTACATCATCAAGATAGGTTGACTTAAAAAGAGTACGACAGGCTACTGCATTACAATGACCATATTCCGGGTCACAAGTATTAGGATCACAATACTCACCAGCATCTCCACAGTCTTCAGGATAACTAGCCCCTAAGATATAAGGAGGATCATCACCTGTATCTATTTCTAAAGAACAACTTTCAGGAGGAGTAGTAGATATGTCACACATTCCATTTCCAGGACCAGGACCTTGTTCACAAGATGATAATCCTCCGATTTCATTAGGATCACAAACATATCCCTGTTCAATTTCACACTGATAGCAACCCTCACCATATTGATTGCCAATATCACATCCTTCAGATGCTTCTCGTATGCCATCTCCACAGTTCATACAGCCACTGGTATCAAATTGACAAGTGGTTGTGCTGCAGGCCAGGTTTCCGCTATTACCTACACTTAGAGATAGGCAAGTTTGACTATATAGATTTATTCCATCACATTGTTCAGTTCCAATAATTAGCCCATCACCACAAACAGGAGTACATACAGTGCCTACGCACGCATAACCAGTTTCAAGTCCACAAGTGCTTGTACATCCATCTCCACTGATTGTATTTCCATCATCACATTCTTCTCCCGATTGAGTCTCAGCATTACCACAAACTACAGGGAGTATATAACCTGCAAAGAAAGGATCGGTGAAATCAAAAATGTCAGATATTTCTTCACTTTCATTAAATATCTCATGTGAACATGAATATTCTTGAGGTTCGAATTCACCATCAGGAGCACAGCTAACATCACCAGATATTTCGCATCCTACGGTATAACCCGATCCGTCAAGTATTCCATTTGTAGTAAAGGTATCCTCATTAAAATCTATGGTATCTCCATTGGAAGCGAGAAATTCACCTATCATGCTGCCCTGGAGTTCAAAAACCCATCTATCTAAAATTTCTTCACCATGAGAATAAATGATTTCATTTTCATTTGGTTCATTACCATTAGCTATTGTTTCTGAAATATCCCATTCATAATCATCCTCATCCCAGAACATATAATAGATAGTACTACCAGTATTGTATTCATAAACAGGCTGAATGCTTCCTTCGTAGGTTCCATGTGTTGCTCCGGTTGATGTATAAACTCCTTCAAGGTCTCCAAGTATTCCTCCTTCAATTGCTTGTGATGCATAACTATCTGAAATATCTAGAGTATAACCTAGTGCGTGACTTCCTGTAGGAGTAGTTACAAAAACCTCTTCAGTCATTGGGAGGATTATAACTTGATTATCAGTAAATGAGCCTGAGAAGAGAGGATTGTGGAAGATAACTTCACTATCCATCATTTGTTCAATGCCTGCATCCATATCAGATATAAAGGTCTCGAAATTTGAACCATTGGTACAAAAAGCTATACCACCTTCATAGTCCTCATCTTCTCCACCAAAATAATATTCACTAATTCCACAACGATCATCATATTCAGAATCATCTGAGTAACATAGGGCAGTTGACATTTCATCATCACATAATTGTCCGGGTGTTTGTAACACCCCTGCATCAAAAGTGAGCACAATAATATTCAAAGGCCCTCCAGTTGGTGACATAAGTGGAAAAGACTCTTGATACTCAATTACCTCGATAGATTGTAAGCCAACAGGAAAGTCGCCTTGAGATTCTTCAAAAGCATAGCAAGTACAATCATCTTCACTTACCTGAACCCCTTGGTTAGCAATATTATTAGGGCAAGAATACTGATATTCTTCGTCTTCAGTGATATCGTTATAAGAAATGTAAGTGGCTGTAAGATCTCCTGTTGTTATATCAGGATCACTTTCAATAATGGCCTCAAAAGAATCAGCTAAAATTTCACAAACTGGTGTTTCACCGTCAGAGTAATAATACCAAGCTTCCCAAGAACCACTTTCATCAAAGATAGGATCACAGCTATTATCACCACAATAGTCTCCAGCTTCTGGATTACATTCATCTTCGCAGCTACCAGAACAACCATCTCCGTTATATGGATTTCCATCATCACATTCCTCATCTCCTACTATAATTGAATCACCGCAAGTAGTATCGCAAACAGAAGGTTCTTCATTACATGTATATCCACTCTCCACAGCACATGAGGTATTACATCCATCATCATTAATTAAATTACCATCATCACAAACTTCAGATCCTCCAATATTTCCATCTCCACAAACAACAACAACAATACAATTATCATCTGAATCACAATCTGAATCATCACAATCTACAATTCCATCACCATCATCATCAGTTTCATTATCACAAATTTCATCTGGATAATAACCAAAGAAGAAAGGATCGGTGAAATCAAATGTTTGATTAATAAAGATATATGTAGCATTACCATCAGCTGCACAAGAAAACTCTGTTTCAACTATCTCCTCACCATCTGGAGTACATTCACTTCCGGTGCAACCAACAGGGTAATTCTCACCAGTAAAGTCATAGTTAGTACTAGAGAAAATATCTTCATTTATATCAAAAGTGTCTCCTATGCTAGCAGGGAAGGATGGTGGACCACTTTGCCCTCCGACACCGATAAGGAAAACAAGTTGATTATCATCAAAAGGTACTACAGGCCCTGTAACATCATCCATATCAGCTACAAAAGTCTCGAAATTTGAACCATTTGATATGAAATATATATCGCCCTGACCACCACTAAGTACATTATAGTCACCCATTCCACTGTCATTATAGCAA
>Ga0307989_1001303_pt1 | contig 13693 bp, 12 predicted proteins | sample EllFjometagen185_FD_203164 | JGI IMG/M metagenome (GOLD analysis project Ga0307989, IMG submission 203164) | Marine microbial communities from Ellis Fjord, Antarctic Ocean - #185 | ecosystem: Environmental > Aquatic > Marine > Unclassified | place: Southern Ocean | collected 2014-10-08
GTCATCCCCCAGGAACCCACAAAGAGAATGAACGGCATTTACAAGCTACTGAAGATTCAAAGCCCCGTTTCCATCCCCTACCAGAGGTAATGAGGCCTGTGGTACGAAAACAGGGTGGGAACTATAGATAATTTGATTTTCTAAACAGTACCCAGTGAGAAATCTCCGGTTATTTTGTAGATGGATGAATCCTTTGTAACATGAATTTCTCTCTCTGGAAAAAATTCCGGAATCATTGATTCAATCTTTTCGGCAGCTTCTTTTTCAATGCTTTTCCGGATACTATCCGGAATCTGGTCCAGAGTTGAAATATTTATTGTCAATACATATCCTCTTCCGTTTGTAGATCCATAACCAAGTGAAAATTTTGCAAATACACTGAAAAGACCATCGTATGCCGGACTAGAGGCCCCCCCATCGGGAAGTCTGTTTGGGTGGAGAGGGTAAATGCCTTCATAACGGTTTTCAAGGTATGCATCAAGTTGATCAAGCATACTCCGCATTCTATCTTCAACATCTGCAAGTTTCGGGTGCATACATATCCTTATCTCTACGTACCTGAGGGAATTTCATATTAAACCAATATTATGTAGAATTTTTATCATTATACTGGTTTTTTCTGTTTTGAAAACTAAATTTCTGTACAGCTGCAGAATTTTGAAGAAAATACTCCTGTAAATAATAGTTATTTTGAAAAATATCTTTCTATGCGCAGGTTTTTCTGCTATTATACAGAGTAATGGATTATAAATATTTTCGATAAGAATTGTCATGACGTATTAATTGACGGGGTTATCAAAAACGTATAATCTAATAGAACTAAAATGCATAGGTGGATTGATCCAAAATGCATAGGAGGAATAAATATGAAGAGAACATTGTTAATTCTGCTTTCTGTACTTCTTATCTTTTCACTGGTTGCCTGCGGCGGCAAAGATGAAAAAGTTACCGAAGAGTTTGTTGATACAGCTGATGCAGTAGAAACTGGAGAAGTGACAGCAGAAGAAGTAAAGGAAGCTGAAGCTGAAGAAGTTGCTGAAGTTGAAGCAGCTGAAGAGGCTGTAGCGGCTGATGAAGAAGTTACTGGAAATACTCCTGCAACCCTTGTCTCCATTGATTTTGAAAATGGCTGGGAAGTTGGAACACTGGGCGGCGAGTTTGTACGCTCAACATTTGGAAGTGAACCAAAAACTTTTAATGGTGTAATCGCAGCCGAGACATCTTCAACCGATGTAACTGCCTTTTTAACCAATGGAGCAATTGAACGTGATCAGTTTACACTTGAATTTGTAGCAACTCCAGGATTTGGAACATGGTATGAAGTTTCTGAAGATGAGATGACCATAACTGTTGGTATTGAAGAAGGACTTCTTTGGTCTGATGGTGATGACCTCACTGCTGAAGATGTAATATTCTCTCTTAATCAACTTATCCTTCGGGAAGATGTAGCAAGTAATTCACGATCAGGATATATCATTGATACAGATGTCGACGGATATTCTGCAGAGATCCCTGTGAAAGCAGAGCTTATAGATATGTATACCTATAAATTGACCCTGCCGACAGTATACGCCGGTATTGTTGGACTTGGTGGTATTCCTGTATATCCAATGCACGTATTTGGCCCTCTAATTGGATGGGACAAGAGCATGGGATTTGATTTTGAATATGAAACAAAACTCGTGAATGAAGATGGTTCTATGTACTGGGCTTTGAATGAAGTGAAAAACCCTGCAATCGATTATACAGCAGTTGGTTCCTTCTGGGGACTTGATGCCGACGTTTCTAAAATTGTCAGCTGTGGACCATTCGTAATCAGCGAATATGTTCCCGGACAGAAAATTGTACTTGGAAGAAACCCTTACAATTCAGAATATGATGCTGCAGGACAACAGCTTCCTTACCTTGACAAAGCTACCTATATCTTCGTAGAAGATATGGATACGCAGTTAGCACGATTCTTAGCTGGCGAATTGGATACTTTAGGTCTTCGAGGCGAAGATTATGCAGTATTCAGTCAGGAAAAGTTGAATGCACTTGATGCAACTATTTATGATGTAGGACCTGCATTCGGAACTACCTTCCTGGTATTTAACCAGAATCCTGATTTCGAAACTGAAGAGGGAACACAGGTACCGGGAACGGTTAACCCGGAAGTACTCTACTGGACAACTAATAAAGAATTTAGACTGGCAATGGCATATCTAATTGACCGTCAGACTATAATCAACAATGTTGCATTTGGATTTGGATATCCTCAATATTCATTTATTCCTAGAGTTTCTCCCTATTACTGGGAAGGTGCAGACGATGCAGCAGCAAAATATGATCCTGAAATGGCTGTAGAAATTCTTGACGGCCTTGGATGGGTAGATACAGACGGAGATGGATGGAGAGAAGATGACCTTGGTAACAAGATCACATTTGAACTTACCACAAACTCTGGAAATACCGTTCGTGAAGGAGTTGGAACCCTTTTTGCAGAAGAAGCAGCAGCAGTTGGTGTACAGGTGCAGTTTAAACCTGAAGACTTTAACACTATGGTTGGGAAACTCCTTAGTGGTCAGAATTGGGACGGAATCCTTATTGGACTTACCGGATCAGTTGACCCAATCTCAGGATCTAATGTATATCCTTCCAATGGAAATCTTCATATGATTAACCCAAATCAAACATCACCGTTAGAGTACTGGGAATATGAAGTTGATGAAGCATGGAAAGTTGCAAACAATACAACTGATGAAGAACAGAGAAAACTTGGTTTTGAAATTGTCCAGAGACTCTGGATTGAAGAAAACCCTTGGATTTTTACCTTCAACGCAAGTGTAATGACTGCATATTCTAACAAGTTCGGTAATATCTATCACAGACCTCTTGACGGGTTTGACTGGAAAGGTATTATGGACCACATGTACATTAAATAAGATGCCAATACGGCTTCTTAATTAATGAAATATTAAAATTTCTATTATTGACCCGCCCGAATTTTCGGGCGGGTCAAATCATCTCCCAAGGATACTATCCAATGACAAAACCCAATTCTTTTAACTGGCGATGGACATTGATCGCTGATGTACTGTTAGCTATTCTTGTTATATTTAACAGTAACGCTATTCTTTTTTCACTGCTTCTCGTTGAAGCAGTTTTATGGTTAATAAGACTTGTATGGATCAGCCCTCTGTTGTTTAGATTTATTATCAGACGACTGATACATATGATTCCTATGCTATTTGTAGTTGTGGCAACTGGCTTTGCCTTAATACAATTAGCTCCGGGAGATATTTTCTCTACAATGGCCTTGAACCCAAATATCAGACCATCAGATCTTGAGAATTTTAGACGCAATTTTGGAATGGATCAGCCATGGGGTGTCCAATTTTTTAAGTTTATCTGGAATGCTCTTCATGGTGATTTTGGGATTTCTCAAATATATAAATCTCCGGTATTTATGATTGTAAGCCAGCGTGCCTCTAATACCATTTTATTGTCGATAGTGGTAATAGTTGCAGCTTGGGGTTTTTCTATCCCAGCCGGAATTTATGCGGCTACTCATCAATATAAACTGGGAGATCAGACGATTTCAGTGTTGGCATTTATTGGACTATCAATACCAAATTATTTTCTTGCATTCCTTCTTATTTTCTTGATCTCAAAAACTGGAAACTGGCTGCCTTTGGGTGGAATGCATGCGGTAAATTCAGGTGACTTGAACTGGTTTATGTATATGCTTGATACCTTAAAGCATATGATTTTACCGGTTTTTGTAATAGCTACTTCTGCAATGGCGAGTTTGACCAGGATTATGCGGGCAAATATGCTGGAAATTATGGGACAGCAATATATAACAACCGCAAGGGCAAAAGGACTATCTGAGAAAAAAGTAGTCTACAAACATGCTCTGAGAAATGCCATAAATCCTATGATAACAATTTTCGGATTTCAATTTGGTGCAATTCTTGGCGGCTCCGCACTGGTTGAACGAGTCCTGGCTTGGCCGGGGCTTGGAAAGGTAATGTTGGAAGCAATATTGGCACAGGACTTGTATCTTGTTGTAGGAAGCCTGTTGTATGGTGTTATTTTATTAATTTTAGGAAATCTATTAGCTGATATTGTATTGGCGATTGTGGATCCCAGAGTGAGGATAAGCTGATGGATAAAAAAGTTATGGAAAACACTGTAGATCGCCAGCGTGAGATTGAGATAGAAACCAGAGAAGGGATTGCTACGAAAAGCGAATCACTCTGGACAGTTTACCGGAGAAGATTTAAAAAACATACTCTTGGAAAAATAGGGTTAATCATACTTATTATCATTTATGGAAGTGCTCTTTTTGCAGATATTTTATCACCTTATACTATGACCTGGCGTGATAAGTATAAATCATTTCATCCACCTGCAGAAATTGAGTGGTTATATAATGATGCTGATGGCAATCGCTCTTTTAGACCATTTGTATACGAAAAAGTTATTACTAATATAGCTTTTAAAACATATAAAATTGTTCCAAGCTATACTATCAGGGCAATATCACAGGAAGCCCTGGTAGCCAAAAGAGAGCTTCGTTCAATTTCTTATGATTCAGATTTTGAAGTACGGCTGAAAACAACATTAGACAATGTCAGAAAACACTACAGGGTTGAAGCTGAAAGCGAAGTGATGATACGCCTTGAAGAGACACTCAGGCAAATGGAAGCTAATCCTGAGAAAGATGTAAACATTGAATTTTCCATGGGTGAATTCCTGATAGATGATAAAATGCAGGAGTTAACGCTGCATTTGGTGAAAGGAAATAAAAACTTTTTAGGTTTTTTCAATCGGGGAATCCCGTATAGTTTCCTTGGACTTTTTAAAACAAATCGGCATTTTTTCGGATCAACAACAGGTGGAGTCTATTTCTGGGGAGCTGATCAGCATGGAAGAGATATTCTTTCAAGAATGCTGCATGGAGGTCGTATATCTCTCACTGTTGGAATAGTCGGTGCTATGCTTGTTTTTCTCATTGGGTTGTCAATTGGCGGTATTGCAGGGTATTTTGGCGGGAAAATTGATGTTATTCTTATGCGCTTTGGTGAGATTGTAATGGCATTTCCATCAATATATTTACTTTTTGCTCTGAGGGCTTCATTCCCCTCGAGCCTTACATCAAGCCAAGTCTATATGCTAATAATAATAATTCTCTCCTTCATAGGATGGGCAGGGTTAGCAAGAATAATTAGAGGTTTGGTTCTGTCTCTTAAAAATGAAGATTTTGTTCTTAGTGCACGAACTATGGGACTATCCCAATGGAAGATTATACGACGTCATATTCTGCCGAATACCTTCTCCTTTGTGATTATCCAGGTAACCTTAACGGTGCCGGGATATATTCTTGGTGAATCGGCATTGAGCCTTCTTGGGCTTGGGATTATGGAACCACAGTCTTCCTGGGGGCTTATGCTGGCTGCAGCAAAAAATTATGGAACGGTTCAAAATGCTCCATGGCTGCTGGTGCCTGGATTTGCAATATTCATAGCTATTATGGCATGGAACTTTTTTGGAGATGGTATTCGTGATGCTGTTGATCCAAAAAGTAAGCACTAGTTCCAGGTACAGGGAGTATATAAATGAGTCATCTATTAGAAGTTAAAGACTTACGAACATATTATTATCATCACACCCATATTGTAAGAGCCGTAGACGGTTTAGATTTTCATCTTGATAAAGGGGAAATACTGGGGATTGTTGGTGAATCAGGCTGTGGAAAATCGCAAACATCAATGTCTATTATGAATCTCATACAGACCCCACCTGGTAAGATTGAAACAGGTGAAATATTTTACGACGGTACGGATCTGTTAAAACTGCAGGAAGAAGAGATGAGGAAGATCAGAGGAAACAGAATTTCCATGATTTTCCAGGAGCCCATGACAAGTTTGAATCCGCTTTTTACCCTTGGAAATCAAATTTCTGAAGTATTAATGCTTCACAGAGATATGACAGAGCAGGATGCACGATCAGAAAGCATTAATCTTTTGGAAATGGTAGGGATGTCTGATCCTGATGAACGGGTTGATGAGTATCCATTTCAACTTTCAGGTGGTCTTAGACAACGCGGAATGATAGCGATGGCTATGGCTTGTGAACCTTCTGTATTAATTGCAGATGAACCGACCACTGCTCTGGATGTAACAATTCAGGCACAAATTCTTAGACTGATGGGAAACCTGAAGGAAGACCGTGAAACATCAATAATTTTTATTACTCATGATTTAGCCGTAATTGCAGGTTTTACCGATAGAGTTATGGTTATGTATGCAGGTGTAGCAGTAGAAAGTACCGCTGTTAAAACAATTTTTAAAAAACCGCTTCATCCCTATACTCAGGGATTATTAACTTCAATACCTGTCTTAGGTGAGGGTAAAACACATGCAGATGGAACCCGGCGAAAATTGAATACAATTTTAGGAAACCTTCCTGATCACTCTGATTTTCCGAAAGGATGTCGGTTTGCTCCTCGCTGCAGTAAAGCTATGGAAAAGTGTTTTTCAGTAGAACCAAAACTTGTGGAGATTGAGAACGATCATTTTGTCCGGTGTTTTCTTTATCATAATGAAGAAATAGAGGGTGAAGATTTAGCAACGAAGATTATGAACAGCAGTAAATACAAACGTGGATTCCGCCTGCGGAATAGGGGATAAATATGGATGATATACTATTAAAAGTACATAAAGCAACAAAGATATTCCCTGTGAAAGCGAGTGCTTTTTCCAATAAAAAGTTAATGCTTAAGGCAGTAGATGATGTGTCATTTGAACTGAAGCGTGGAGAAACTCTTGGTTTGGTCGGAGAATCTGGTTGTGGAAAAACAACACTTGGACGTTTGATTATTCGACTCTATGAGGCCGAAGGCGGCAGAGTCTTTATTAATCCAAAAGAAGAGATTACAAAAAGTGTTCTTGAAATTGATGCAAAGAGGGAAGCTGTCGAGGAACATCGGGCAGCGCTTGCAGCAGAAAATTTAGTTTTGACTCGTGCTGTGAAAACTGAGATTAAAAATTTAACCGGAACTATTGCTGCTCTTAAAAAAGAAGCCGATATTTTGGCATCTGACACTGATATATTAACAATGCCGCGGAATATACTGAAAATGAATAGAAGGCACATACAGATGGTCTTTCAAGATCCCTGGGCATCTCTAAATCCCAGGATGCTGGTTAAAGATCTGATTTCAGAAGGACCTATGGAGTTTAAACTCTGGGAATCCCGCGAAGTTGATAAGAGAGTCAGAAAGCTTCTGGAGATAGTTGGATTGCCGTCTAATGCTGAAAGACGATATCCGCATGAGTTTTCAGGCGGACAGCGTCAGAGAATTGGAATTGCAAGGGCACTGGCCTTAGATCCATCCCTTATCATATGCGATGAACCGGTATCTGCTCTCGATGTATCAATTCAGGCGCAGGTGCTGAATTTACTCATCGATTTACAGGAAGAGATGAATCTTACGTATGTATTTATTGCTCATGATTTAAGTGTTGTTCAGTATATATCAGATAAGGTTGGAGTAATGTATCTGGGCAGAATGGCAGAGTTGGCAGATGCCGATAGTGTATACAGTTCTCCCCGGCACCCCTATACAGAATCACTTCTTGGATCTGTTCCGATTGCTGATCCTGAAGTTTCTTTTAAAGGAACGATATTAAAGGGTGATGTCCCATCTCCTGTCAATTCACCATCTGGCTGTACTTTTCATCCACGTTGTCCAAAAGCAACAAAAATTTGTTCAGAGAAAAGGCCGGAATTTATAGATAATAGTGATAACCACTACTTTGCTTGTCATAATCCATTAGGAAAAAATTGAAACTGTATAGGTTGTAGAAACAAATGACCCCATTTCGAGCAACTTCAATAATAAAAATAATCAATCAGGAGGCAGTGGCAATCACTGCCTCTCCTCATCGGCGGATAATATATACCGCCATATCTCTTCTTCTTCTTTTAACCGCAATTTTTGGCTTCAATTTGGAGCAGGATTTACAGGGGAACAGGCTTATTGGGACAATATTTATCCTTTTATGTATTACAGGCTCAGCTGTTGCGGCCGGTTATAACAAAGTAATTCTTTTTGACAAACATAATGATACATGTATTAGAAATATATACCTGTTTTCAGTGCCGGTCTCCAGCAAAAACCTTTTACCCAATCTTTCTGCTATTACTTGCTTACAGTTTACCGATCTTGAGTTTATGAGAAGCAGAAAGAATGAGATTCGTGCTGGACGCAGCAGGATAAATCCTATGGGGTTTATTGAAAATAGATCACACCTTTATCGTCTCTATGCTGAGACAAGTGAGCAGAAAATTCTACTTCAGGAGAGTACTTTTAGTGATGATCTGGAGAATACCATTCAGGTTTTAACGCTCTTTCTTGGTGTCGGAGTAAAACGTTCAGCAACCCACTAAAAAAACCGGGGATTTCTCCCCGGTTAATAACTAACTAAATAATCTGTATAGTACTATAATCCCATTGCATCCATAGCTAAAACATAGAAATCAGAGACATATATTGATACTCCAGCAACATCATCTACAGGTCCGGCAGGTCCCTGCATAGTCAGAATATAATCAGCAGCGGTTCTTGCCTGAACATCCCAAGATGCCTTAGCTCCACCATTTTCTACCATTCCATATTCACCTTCTAAAGCGAGTATAGCTTTACTTTCACCTTCAGCATTGACTGAATCAAAGTTCACTGCAACGATATTTCCACTTATTACGGTAATATCTACAACAGATTTCCATCCATTGTCATCAAAATCAGTAGCTTCTGCATGGAAGAGTCCATTTGCATAGGGACCAACTTCAACAGTTCCTGCAGCAAGAGCTTCTTCAGCAAGAGAGAAAAATTCAACAACATGGATAGAAACACCAGCGATATCATCTGTATGTCCGGCATCATCTTTATAGGTGATTGCTGAGGGATCCTGAGTCTCAAGAAGTAATGCTTCTGCAGCTTTGGCCTGTACATGCCAGTCTGATTGTGCTCCACCGAACTGCACCATTTTATAATTACCATTTTCTGAAACAGTTTTTTTGTCATATCCTGCATTGATAAAAACACCATTCCAGTCGGCTGTTACTATATATCCATTTTCAACCTCTAAAGTTGCAATATATTTCCAGCCTGAATTAGAGAATGCATCTTCTGATGCTACATAAAGACCATCAGCATAGGGGCCAACTTCTACTGCAGCCGCTGATTCAGCAGAAGCAGCTTCTTCTCCACCTTTAGCAGAAATGCTGAAAGCAACCAAGAGAAGGACTAAGATAAATAAAACTTTTTCATGTATACCTCCCACGAAAAACAGAAACCACTGTACAACCAGAACTTAAAAAAAATATTGCCTGCTTGTTGAACAGATTGTAAAAAAATTTGATGCCTATATGGTTTTGATTATATAGGTATCAGTACACAACCGGATTACAGCCAACGGAAAAAAATCGGTTGAAAACCTGTCCTGTTTACTAATCTATAGACAGGCTTGAAATAATTATGATTAAAATTATAAGATAATATTTATAGATTGCAATCCGATAATAAATATTAATTTATCTATTATGTAAGTTATTTCTTTTTGGGTTGATGTTTGCTCCAGTAAAGGAAGTTTGCAGGGCTGCTCTAGTTTCGATAACATTCCAAACGTTTGAGAAACGTCATTATTCATACAACTTTCTACGGTTTGACTTTTTTTGAAGGTGCTGATAGTTTTAAAATGCGATGACAAAAATCAAACCCGCAGATGTGTTTATCATCATATTAACAATTCTCATAATAATATTTCTTTTTATACAAACATATAGTCAGCCTCAGGACTCATCTGAGCTGCTTGTAAGGGTAAATGAGGAGAGCTGGAGATTTACTCTTGAAGATGACAGGATAGTACATATTCCCGGTCCTTTGGGTGATACAGTGATTCATATCCAGGCTGGTGAAACTTATGTCACAGAATCCCCTTGTATTAGTAAAATCTGCATTGCAGCCGGAAAAATATCTAAGCCGGGTCAATGGATAGTCTGTCTCCCGAATCATGTATTTATCAGTATAGAGGGCTCTGGCAACTCTGATTCAGGTAATGATGAGGTGGATGATGTTGTTTTCTAAGAATAAAGACAGTACTCCACTTGGTAAAAATCTTCATCATGAGGTAGTTGAACACACACAATATTTTATAACTCATATTGCTATACTGGCAGCATTTTCTCTTTTTCTCTCAACAGTTGAGTATATGATTCCAAAACCGCTTCCTTTTATGCGAATTGGACTTGCTAATCTGCCAATTATTATTGGACTCTCTATATTTTCACTCCCTGAATTATTGCTTTTAACCGTTTTGAAAATAGTTGGGCAAGGTCTTATTAATGGAACAATATTTTCATATATATTTCTTTTTTCTGCCGGAGGTTCACTAGGCAGTATGTTGATGATGTACTGTGTTTATAAGCTGCTGGGACGGTTTACTTCATTTATAGGGATAAGCATTACAGGAGCAATGACCAGTAATGCAATTCAGTTGTTACTGGCACATTTCATGCTTTTTGGAAGCAGTATTTGGATTATTGCTCCTCCTTTTCTATTAATGGGATTCATTACTTCAATTTTTCTTGGGATATTTGCAAATGTTTTTACGAGAAAATCCCGCTGGTATGCAGATATCACGACTCGCAGGAAGATTCAGGAGAACTCAATGAGAAAATCTTCCGGTACCAAGGGAGGTCTGAACTCTCATGCAGAAAAGTAATCTCCGCATAGTTGCCGGGCTTCTTATGATACCGGCATTTTTACTCCAGAAAAACCTTATTATGATGATTGTTCAAGTAGCTTTTATTATGGTGATAGCGGTACTAAAGGGAAGAAAGATAAAACCTGTCCCAGTTCTTGTGGTACTAACTTCAGTGGTGCTTATGAATCTGCTTCAGGTGAATGGAAAAGTTCTTTTTACCATAGGATCGTTTTCAGTGACACTTGGTGCTCTGAAAATTGGACTTGATAAAGCACTCACCCTTATCGGTATGTTATATGTATCTCAATATATGGTTTCCGGCAGGCCAAAACTTCCCGGAAAGTTCGGGCAGTTATTATCAAAGCAATTCTTATTTTTTGAGCATATAGTTACCTCTTGGAAACGTCCGGAAAGAGGTAAGTTTATTGAATCTCTGGATGTAGTCCTTGAAGAAATGGAACATATTTATCCTGATAAAGATAGCTTTAAAAGTGAATCAAACATATTGTATGTAAAAAAAATTGAAGCTTTGACAGAGACATTTTTTGTGCTCTTTATGTGGGCAGGTTTTACTGTTGGGATTTTAGATATTCTTCCAGTGGGATAATTGAGAAATCGTTATCTGTTAGATCATATTGAATTTTACCAGATAGAAATCCACTTGAAAGAATTATTTCCTTATTATAAGTTATAGCAACAGCCTCTATTGAATCCATCTTTTCTATAAGATTCATGCCAGCTTCAAGTCCGAGAGAGTAAACGGCAGTAGACAACGCATCTGCAACAAATGAATTTCTGGAAATAATACTTATGCTTTCCAGATCTGATTTTACCGGATATCCATTTTCTGTATCAAGAATATGATGATATGAGTTCTCTCCAACCGTGAAAAATCGTTCATACGGTCCTGAAGTTACAATTGCAGTATCCTCAATGGAAAGAATCATAACATAAGCACCACGATCTTCTGCAGGATCCTGTATTCCAATTCGCCAGAGCGATCCGTCAGGTTTCGTGCCTACGGTTAGAATGTTACCGCCAAGATTTATAAGGGCACTTTTAACACCTTTATTTAGTAGTGTTGTTCTTACTTCATCTGCGGCATACCCCTTGGCAATACCACCAAGATCCAAAATCATACCCTCTTTTTCAAGGAAGACTGAGGATGAGTTAGTGTCTAATCTGATATCCTTATAATTAATAAGTGGTAATAATTGCAGTATCTCAGTCTGAGAAGGAACTCTGGGGGTATCTGTTCCAATGCCCCATGCAGAGACAAGTGGACCTATACTTGGGTCAAATGCCCCATCACTTACTAAAGCAATCTCAATTGCTTTTTGTATAACATTTAAAGTATCTTCAGGTACCAGCGTTTCTGCCAAACCCGCATTTTTGTTAATTTGAGACAAATCACTTTCAGAAATAGTGAGACTCATTTGCTGTTCAATTTCTTCTATCCTCTTAAATGAGGCCTCAAATGCGCTATCTGAGGGGTTGTCATATATAGTAATTTTGCAGACAGTTCCCAGGAGCAGTTCTGAACGGCTTTCCGGATTTGACACAGGTGTGCTGTCATCTTTTTTTCCCGCTGCGAATAAATTACCTATATATAACAAAAAAAGTAAGATTATTAGTGCTTTTTTTATCGACTTATTTTTAAACATTTTGTATACTACTTTTGTCAAGATAGATTCATTATGATCAAAACAACTTTTTTTGGCAATATTAAAGTTGAAATGTTTTGGTATAAGTATTTTTTCTTTTTCCATTATTAATTGATGGATATATATTGACAAAGAAATCAACTTCGATGCTGTTCAAAATTATTAGTAATTTTGAATCAGCCGGACAATGATAGGAGAGGGAGCAGTTGGATAAAATAAAGATAGCAGTATTAGGTGGTGGGTATTCCGGTGTACATGCTGCAAAAAAAATGTATAAATCTTTAAAAAAATTAAATGATAAAGTAGAAATTACGCTCATTGATAAGTTTAATTTTCATACACTTATGACTGAACTGCATGAGGTGGCTGGAAACCGGGTTGATGAAGAAGCTGTTAAAATTACTTTTGATAGAGTTTTCGCAGGGACTACCGTCAGAGTTCTGCAGGATACAATTGAAGATATAGATTTTGAGAAAAAATTGTTAAAATCCAGTGATCAGACTTACCAATTTGATTATTTACTGATTTCTACAGGTGGTGAGCCTACAGATTTCAATATTCCGGGAATTAAAGAGAATTCTTTTTCACTTTGGAGCCTTGATGATGCTATAACCTTACGGGAACATATTCGTGCTACTGTTGAAGATGCATCTCTTGAGAAGGATCTCCAGAAACGATCAGAAATGATGACTTTTGTTACAGCTGGTGCTGGTTTTACCGGGATTGAAATGCTGGGAGAACTGGTAGAGTGGCTGCCGGTTCTTTGTGATGAATATGGCGTTGAGCGGGAGGAAATTTCGCTTATTTGTGTAGAAGGGCTTAATAAAATACTCCCAATGCTTCCTGCTAAACCCCGTATGAAAGCTGAGAAATACCTTCGAAAGAAGGGTGCCGATATTCGGGTTAACTCATTAATAGTAAAAGCTGATGAAAATGGATTCACCTTAAAAGACGGATCGGAAATAAGAACTAAAACTCTAATTTGGACATGTGGTGTAAAAGGATCAACCTTCTGTGAAAACCTTGCAATAGCTGATGGAAAAGTTGGCCGTAAACAGGTTAATAAATATATGCAAAGTCCTGATTATGAAAATGTATTTCTTGCCGGAGATGGTATGTGGTTTATTGAGAATGAACGACCAGTCCCGCAGATAGTTGAAGCTGCTGAGCAGACAGCATCAGTTGCAGCAAATGGTATTATTGCTCAGGTAAGAAAATCACTGGGATTAAAGACTCAGGAAGTTAAACCTTTTAAATCTAATTTCCATGGAT
>Ga0307989_1001304_pt1 | contig 13686 bp, 11 predicted proteins | sample EllFjometagen185_FD_203164 | JGI IMG/M metagenome (GOLD analysis project Ga0307989, IMG submission 203164) | Marine microbial communities from Ellis Fjord, Antarctic Ocean - #185 | ecosystem: Environmental > Aquatic > Marine > Unclassified | place: Southern Ocean | collected 2014-10-08
CCTCATACACAGCAGATGCAAATGAGACTGTTCTGCGAATAACTGCGGGTTGTGCTGTCTCAAGAGCAAGTACCCTAAACCCGGTCTTGATCAATCGATGGATGGTTCCTGAGGCTATATCCCCGGCTCCGCGAACTATTGCAAGATTTTTAGCACCCCTCTGCATCATCGGACGCCCAGTCGTACCATTCTGCACCATCATTATTTCAGCCAGAATACTTATTGCTATCTCTTCAGGTGTTTCACTTCCAATATCCAGACCGGTTGGTGCCCGCAGTTTTTCGATGGTAGTTTTATCATATCCCTTTTCCAGAAGATCTTTTTTCAGGACTGCAACTTTGCGCCGGCTGCCCAGCATGCCGATAAAATAGGCTTTCCCGGTTATCAGTTCTTCCAGAGATGCTCCATCATGATCATGTGTAGCGATAACTACCGCACAATTTTCATCAATTGAGACCAGAGCTAATGCCTTTCGAATCTCCTCATGATAGTGAAGTGCTGCAGCCATGGGAAATCGTTCTATTGTGCAAAATTCCTCACGGGTTTCCACAATCTCAACTGTATATCCCAATTTATCGGCAAAATGAGCGATCTGAAGATTTACATGACCGCCTCCAATCAGAATAATCCGTTTAGCCGGAAGTATTACTTCAACAAATACATCAAGATTCCCACCGCAAAGCATACCGATGCTATTTCCATCCTCACCACTATCCAGCCGGTACGAAACAATTTTTGAAGTACCCGAGGCTATACACATTTTTGCCTCTTCGATAACAAACGATTCGGCCAGCCCCCCGCCTATAGTACCTATTGTTTCTCCTGCTGTGGTTATCAGCATTTTTGCCTGTGTCCTCGGTGTGGATCCACTGGCATTTATGATTGTTGCAGATGCAAAAGAGGTTCGACTCTTCTGAAGTCTGATTGCTTCTTCAAAAAAATTTATATTCATAACTTATTCCTCACTTTATAATCATATATCACTGCTTCAGGCTGTAAAGCCGCTACTACTACTGCATTAATTGAATAAACACGGCTGAGAAAAAAATCTGCAAGACTGTTTCTACACGCTTCAGTAACTGTATCAGCCTGATTTAAAAATAGAATTTTTTCCGCCTGATCCGGGGCTCCCTTGAAAATACCATTATCTGCTTTTGTAAGAGCTGCCAATGTTTCCAGTTTAATTATCGAACCGGGAATTTCTCCGGTGATATGTTGGTACTGATCGATCCTGTGAACGGTATTACTATCAGCAGGTTTTCCCAGACATTCCAACCCAATTACTCCAATCACTGTATCTGTTCCTTCAGGAATAACCGGTTCATTCGCACCTGGAACTTTTAACGGCCTGCCCCTGGAACCATCAACCTCTACAAGTATCCTATCAAAAACTCCAACAGCTGACACTTTAGAAATCTGTTCCGGATCAGGACCTGAGACCCTCTGCTTCTCCACAATTACGGTATTATACCAGAAAGTGGTTGAACCTCCGTCCCTCTCTCCTTTTGGAAGCATATTTCCAATATGCAGAGTATCATACCCATAATCTCTTTCAGTAGGCATCTGTAAATGTGTTGTGGTAGTAATAAGTACCTGCAGACCAACCTTTCTGCAAAGATCGGCTAAAAAGATCATGCAAGAAGTTTTTCCACCGCCGCCGGCAATTGCTGTCAGCTTTCCTCTCACAAGAGTATCAACAAACTGTAAACTACTATTATTATCTCTATCCATAATCATCCAGGTAGATTTTCTAATATTTTCTCTTTATCTCTCTGTGATAACAGCCGAGATAGCAGTATAGCTATGATTATTATACCGGGAATATCTACCAGTAATCTCGTTATGGCAAACTGCGGCCCCAAAGCACTATACTCAAAAAGGAACATAGGAATCTTAGTGGTTGACCATGCCCCGATAAAAATAAATACATTTCGGAAACTCGCACCCTTACGGAGAAAAACAGCGGCTGCCGGAAAAGCTCCATAGAGAGGGCCGGCTGAGGCTGAACCAATGATAAATGCAATGGATATCCCTTTCAAACCGGAATTCTCACCCATAAATTTTACCATGGTCTTACGGGGAACCCATACATCAAGTAGTCCCAAAAGGATAAAGATGGGAGGAATTATAGAAAGCATCTCTTTAAGGCTAAAAAAAGTAACCGATAAGGATTCTTTTCCAAACTCTACATTGATAATAGTGATGATAATCATTGCCGTAATAACTGCAAAAAACAGCCGGTATTTTTTCATGAGTTTTTTCATCACTGAACCACCCATTGAATTACCGCTGCTACGATAAAAGAGAAAAAGAATGCGATAACATTCCTGCTGACCGCAGCTTTCGTACCGAAAAATTTTCTCTCAACCGGAAAAGTTACTACCCCAACCATCATAAGCGTTGAAACAAATGCGCCAATCTGCATATAGCCGGCACCATTTTGAAGCAGCAGCTCAGCCGTAGGGAATGCTATAAACCCCGGTATTAATGTTACAGATCCAACAATTGCTGCAAGGGCAGTACCGAGCCAGCCTGAATCAAAACCGATAATATCTGAAATAGTTTCCGGATCCAATGCAGTTACCAGAATACCTACAAGCATAATGACCGCAAGAAACTGCGGAAGAATATTATCAAAAGCTTTCCATGCCTTCTTGAGCGCTTTTATCGTTTTCTTTTTGTTTACAGCCAGTGAAATTCCAAGAAGAACTGCTGTAATTATATACGTAATTACTGTACTCATATTTTCTCTAAATACCACTAAATACTATGCAGCCGGTCAGATGAGAATTTGGGATTACTGGTCAAATGTATTCCAAGATCCCTCAATCCAGCCTCATCACCGGGTGAAGGCATATGAGTTAAATGCATTTCACAACTTTTCAGCTTTTTTAACTGCTTAACTGCCAAATATGCCCCACTGCTGGATGCTGTTGAGGTACCTAATGCTATTAGCGTCTCCTCCAGATCCATGGTGACCATGGCAGAGTCTTTAATTGCACGTTTCATTTCGGCAATTGATTCGATTATTGATGGTGAAATAAGGTGGAGCTTATCAGGCAAACCTGCCAGCCGTTTTATTGCATTCAGCACAGCCGAAGCGGCAGCATGCATAACCGGTGAATTTTTTCCATTAACTATGGTTCCGTCAAAGAGTTCAATTGCTGCACCGCAGTAAATCCCGCCATTCCCCTTCTCGGGATCATTCTGAGCCTCCACAGCAGCTTTTTCTGCAGCACTGACAACAGGACGATCAGCTTCTGTGCAGCCAACATTCTGCATGATTAATTTTGCCCTATCTACCGTCTCTTTGGATCCGAGACCCATCATATATTCACAGGCGTAACGGAAGGTTCGACGAATAATCTCCTGTTTTGCAGCATCACATGCTGCCTCATCATTAATTATTGCAAACCCAATTCTGTTAACTCCCATATCTGTTGGTGATTGATACATTGAAGTACTCCCTGAAATCTTTTCCAGGATACGCTTTAACAGGGGAAATGCATCAACATCACGATTATAATTAATAGCTGTCTTGCCATACGTTTCAAGATGAAACGGATCAATAAGATTTACATCTTTCAGGTCTGCTGTCGCAGCTTCATAGGCAATATTAACCGGATGCTTTAACGGGATATTCCAGATGGGAAAACTCTCAAATTTTGAATACCCGGCATGTACTCCCCTCTTATTCTCATGATAGAGCTGAGATAGGCAGGTGCCCAATTTTCCGCTGTTTGGACCGGGACCGGTAATTACCACAAGTGGTTTTGTTGTCTCAATATAGGGATTCATACCGTAACCGTCATCACTAACAATTAAATCAATATCTGTCGGATAACCTTTTGTTGCCCGATGGATATAAACACGAATACCCCTGCGTTCAAGGGAGTTTATAAATTGTCTAACTGATGGTTGATCTTCGTAACGGGTAACTACAACAGAATTTACTTCCAATCCCCAACTCCTAACATCATCAATAAGCTTCATAGCATCGGCATCATAGGTTATGCCGAAATCTGCCCGTGTTTTTCGTTGGTCTATATGACCTGCATAGATACAAAGAACAATTTCAGCCTGATCTTTCAACTTCTGGAGAAGTTTCATCTTTACGTTCGGGTCAAATCCCGGAAGAACTCTGGCTGCATGATAATCAAATACAAGTTTTCCACCAAATTCGAGATAGAGTTTATTATCAGATTGGGCGACACGCTCCCTGATTGCGGAAGTCTGTTCCTCTAAATACTTATCTACGTCAAATGCCAGCTGCTTTCCCATCCGGTTTCTCCTCATTAAATATGATTTTTTATTTAGATACAGCATGCACGAAGTATCTGAAAAGGGCAAGTATATGATGCAATTTCGCTGACAATGATTCGTTCATCCAATAATCCCGCCGCCAATCACCATATCCCCATCATAGAGAACAACTGACTGTCCTGGAGCTATCGCCCACTGCGGTTCGATAAAATCAATCTTACAACTCAGAGAATCTTTTGGCGTAACCTGAACAGTGAACGGTTTCTGCTGAGAACGGATTTTTGCCTGTGCCTCAAAGGAAGGACTTCCCAACAATTCCGGTGCTACCAGCCAGTTCATCTGATCAGCCTGCAGTGAGTGTCCAAAAACCTGCTCTTTATGCCCAACAATGACCTGATTCTTCTCCCGATCAATACTTACCACATAAAACGGCCGCGGAGCTGCAATACCCAGGCCCCTGCGTTGACCTATAGTATATTTGGCAAATCCGGAGTGCTCTCCAAGAACTATGCCTTCAGTATCTACAATTTCACCAGGAATAAAATCAAAATCCAGCAGCTCTGTGTAGTCACCGCAAATAAAATCCTGACTCTCACGAATTTCCTCAAATCCGAGGTTTTTCCTGACGGCAATCTCACGAACATTGTCTTTGATCATTTCGCCAAGAGGAAAAAGTGTGTTTTTCAGTTGTGCTGGAGTTAATCGATATAAAAAATAGCTTTGATCTTTCTTCATATCGGCAGACATCATGAGAACATCAGTCTGCCATTTGGGATGATATTGTCTACGCACATAATGACCAGTGGCAAAATAATCAAATGAGATTCCAGAATCCTCAACCTTGTCTACCAAAGCACCGAATTTGATTCTGCTGTTGCACCTGACGCATGGATTAGGGGTCCTTCCCTGGCTATATTCATGCGAAAAATCGGCAAGAACGATATCACGATACTCTTTCTTTAAATCAAATTGATGAAATGGAATACCTAAGATATCACAAACCTCAGCTGCTTTTGCCGCATCTTCCTCTTCATCGGGTCCAAAACAGGCATGTCTGCCCTCAAATTCCGACATCACTGTTCCATCCCAAATATTCATCGTTACCCCAGTAACCTGATACCCTTGATCGACCAAAAGTGCCGCAGCTACCGAAGAATCCACTCCGCCGCTCAATCCAACTACTACATGTTTACTCATTACTCTATCCTGTATCATAGGATTTTCTCATACCTAATCCCACTGATTCCGGCATGAGAACCCACGTTTATTGCAATATTTTAAAATTACTGATTTTGTAAGGTTTTGTATAGAGCTAAACTCTTATCCCGGGGAATTTACCGACTCTTCTGAAAGCACAACCTTGTTTCTACCCTGATTTTTTGCTTCATACAGTGCATCATCGGCACGCTTCAGGATTGTTTCAACCGTGTCAGCTGGTAAAAGGGATGCTGCACCTATGCTAATGGTAATAGCTTCAATGCTTTTAAAAGTATAATTTTCTATGCTGCTGCGAAGTTTTTCTGCAAGAAGGCCGGCATTGTTAAGTTCAGTTTGCGGAAGCAGTATGAGAAACTCATCCCCACCCCATCTGCCGAAAACATCAGATACTCTTATTGATTCACCTATTACCTGCACCAATTCCTGCAATGCCAAATCTCCTGCGGCATGACCCTTTGTGTCATTTATCAACTTGAACCAGTCCAGATCCATCAACAATACTGAAAACAAGCTATTATATCGCCGGGCACGAATAAACTCCTGTCCAATGACTGAATCAAGATGCATCCTGTTTGTGATGCCGGTAAGATGATCTGTGATAGATACAACTTCCAGTTTTTTCTGATAAAGATTTACAAAGTAAATACTTACAAAGACTATAAGCAGGGATGCTGCCAATCCTATAAGTATCGTTCTTAACAGATTTACGCGAATCAGGCGCAGAGAAGTGCTCTCATCCTGTTCAACGATGATATACCACGAAACCCCATCAATATAGCGGCTTGTCAGCAGAACTGTACCATTACTCCCTGTGTATTTCAGATCGATTGCCTCTTCTTTAGATTTCAATATCGTCCCGGCAATTTCCTTAATACCATCTTGCGTTCTGATTGATGCTTTTTCTATAAGATCATAGTCAGAATGTGCCTGGATGGTTCCGGTATCATCAACAAGATAGACGATCCTTCCATATCGTACCTGAGCTTCCTGCAGAAGTTCTGCAATATCAGTCATATCCAGTCCGACTCCTGTGACACCCAGCAGTTTGCCGTCACTACTCTCAAGACGTTGATTTATGAATACGGTGAGCAGCCGACCGGACACTTCATCAATATCGACATCAAGATCAACTTTCAGATTCGTATCCAAAAAATCATAATACCAGATATCATGTGCATCCTGAGGACTGACTGTTTTATGCAAACCCACATAACTATAATAATTCAGCGTATCATCCGATATGAAAAAACTCGAAGCAAAACCATGCTCATTCTTAATAGCTCCCAGATAGTCCTGGATTTTGGTCAGGTCCTTCTCCCCTGATAAAACCCACTCCTTCAGAAAGGTATCATTTGCCATCATCGAAGTAGCCAGAAGCGGCTCCCGAAGACGTGTGCTGATCTCCCAATTGATCAAATCACGGACTAGCGGCAGTGATGTATGTATCAGTTCCTCACGAATCGCTTCTCTCTGGAGATAATAGTTGATGAGGCTTACGCCCACAAAGGATGGAAGCATGATGAGAATGAGGACGGTTATTAATCTGAATCTTAATGTTTTATGCGGCATAATGAATTATACTGCTTATTGAATATTTCTACCAGATATTATTTCAGGAAAATCTGAATGTAAATTTGCATGAGTACTGATCAAATTTGCGGTCTCACGATACGCCCTCCGGTATTCCTATAGCGGCTGGGAGCGATACCTACACTCTTCTTGAACACCTTAGTGAAATAACTTTGATCCTCAAATCCGCAGGAATATCCTACATCCCCAAGATGCATCTCGGTGGATAGCAGAAGCTTTTTTGCCTCTTCAACACGAATATCGTTCAAATATTCTGTAAAGGTTATCCGCATCTCAACCTTAAATAATTTACTGAAATAGGAGGGGCTCAGATGTACTGACTCAGCCGTATCCTGCAAAGATATCTTCTCTTGAAAATGCTGTCCTACGTACCGAATAGCCTGAAGGATTTTGTGGGTATGCTGAACATCACGAAGATTGAAAACAAGGTCTATAAAACGATCCATTATTTGAAGAGTCCATTGTGTCAATTCTTCAATAGTATCGAGATTGCGGATCTGTATGAGATAATGATAGTTCAGTCCGAATATCTGTTCAACATCTGCACCACCCTCTACAGCAGCCCGTGACAGCAGAACTGAGAGTTCCAGTATCCTGGATTTCACCATATCAATATGCACACCGGTGGTAAACAAAACCGTACCCAAAATCTCATCAAGCAGATTCTCTGCCTCTTTTTTATTTCCGGCAGTGGCGTACTTGAGCAGTTGTTTCTCCTTCTCCATCGGATAAGAGAAATCACTACGTTTATCACCCTCCATTGTTTTCAGATACTGGAGGTACTCACCTATTCGGGACTGCTGCTCAAAGGCCTGCTTATCGGCAAAAAAAGTACGTGCATCATTATCAGAGAGGCTAAGTGATATAAGAAAGAGTATGTCGGAGAGACTGGTAGCCCTGGTGGTTGAAATGACCGGAATGATTTCCAGCTCATGAGAAACAATTTTAATCTGATTGGAATCCAGAGAGAATTTTTTCCGGCACTCTTCAAGGTAGAAATCATCAGTTTCAAAGATCCTCACCGGGCCGCTGATCAGAGCTCCCTGCAGCATCCCGTCAAGAATGATTGGTGAAGCCCAGTGCAGCAGTGAAAGCTGGCAGAAATAGTGATATTTACCGCCAAACCGTTCCGACTGATATCCGGCAAATTGATGTGTCTCTTTACATTGGTTGTTCAGTCCGCAGCTCTTTTCTATCCGGCTGCAAAACCTGCAGCCTAAACTCAGTTCGTTCTCTTGAACTTGTTCTGCCTCTTTCTCCTGTATGGGGATATAGAAACAGTCAATACTGGTGGCCAGGGTATAATCCCGGGCTGCCTTTCTCACATCTTCCAGGCTCTGAAGATTTATCATATCGACAGCATACTGTAATTTAACATACCGCGTCTAGGAGTTTGTCGGACTTGATGCTGTTAGAGCTATTTTTAGAGATTTTTGACCTGTTCAAGGAAGGAATGAGGCAAATATATGCCATATTTGCCAAGTGAAAGACGAAGAAAAGGGCGAAAAGGTCAAAAATAGGGCAATATTGATTAAGTCCGACAAGCTCCTAAATGACTTTTAAAAAGTCTTAGAAACTGAGCGGTATGATCATGGATGATCTCTTCCAGATTACTCTTCTGCATATTGCAGACTATTGCATTCACCACAAGAGTCAGCAATTCCTCTCCTTGGGGCAAGTCTCCCTGAATAATCACCTCATCCCCAAATCTGACTACATTAAGAAACAGTCCATCTTCATTCTCTGCTTCAACAGCTCCCGGGGAAGTGATATACGCCTTTATATGGCCTATAGCCTTAGGTGCCAGCATCTTAACCTGACTGCCAATCTTCATCATCATCGTTTCAGCTAAATGATTGATGGTAATGCTGGATTTGAAAGCTGATACCTTTTGTGGAATGAAAGTGCTGAAAACAGTGACCACTGCGGTATTCTCCAGATGATTCCGGTCGTTCAGAATAGCCGGAGCTGGATTTAAAACTCCACCCCCTCCTGAGTAATTTTCAATTTCCCGGGCAAATTCTCTAACACGTTCCTGATTCCGGACATCAAGTACTGAGATACTTTTCCCGCCAGCAGTTTGAGAAAACACATCGACGACTGATTTCAGCGTGTCCCTGTCTACTTTTTCCGGTATATTCATGAGAATATGGTCGCAAACCTGCAGACTTCTGGCTAAAAACGGCAGCTTAAGTATATACTTTTGCGGATTCACATCCGCATCTGCCTCAATCCGTCTATAATCTACAACCAGCAGTGTCTCAACAGAGTCATCATCACTAAGACAATCTCCGATAATACCGGTCACAATGTCCGGTGCAGCTACCCCAGTGGGTTCAATGAGCAGGATATCAGGATTAACGGTCTGCTTTATCTCCTTTACAGCTGCTGATAGGTCCTGGCGGATACTGCAGCAGATACAACCGGCAAACAGTTCTCTCACGGAAAGTCCTTCACTTTTCAACAGCATACTATCAACAGGAATTTCACCAATCTCATTCTCAATGATTGCCGTTTTTAACCCTTTTTTTGCATAGATTCCGGCCAGAGCAATCAGCAAGGTTGTTTTCCCGGATCCCAGGAATCCGGATAGTATCATGATCTTCATATCATACTCATCTTTTTCAATGTGCAGTTACATCAGTGCACAGTTTTTGCGGTTATACAGCCATATCCAGACAGGCCTGGATAGCAACATCTGATGCTGTTGCTGCATCTGCTGAATAAAAATCCGCTCCTATCTCGTTTTTATAACTTTCTGTTACCGGGGCTCCGCCGATCATGATCTTTACTGAATCACGAATACCGGCATCAACAGCAGCCTGAACAACCCGTTTCATCTCGGTCATCGTGGTGGTTAACAGTGCGGAACAGGCAATGATCTGAGCACCATGCTCTTTTGCCGCCGCAGCATATTTTTCCGGAGCCACATCGACACCCAGGTCGATAACAACAAGCCCTTTACCTTCCATCATTATCTTCACCAGGTTTTTACCTATATCATGCAAGTCCCCTTTCACGGTTCCCAGTATGGCAGTTCCTTTCTTCTTCACCTCTCCTGAAACAAGGTGCGGATTAAGAATTGCCAATGATGCTGCCATGGCGCGGGCAGCTATAAGCATTTCCGGAACAAATATCTTATTTTCCTTAAATAGATCCCCAATAATCTGCATTCCTGCCATAAGTCCATCTTCAAGAATGTTTGCTGCTGAAATTCCTTCATCAAGCGCTGCCTGGGTCTCTATTTTGATCTCAGGGGCTCTGCCTCTTCTTAGTAAATCAATAATCGTCTCTAGTCTGTTCATAATTATCTCCCTTTTATAATCCATATTCCCGTAACAGGACTTTATTCTTATCCAAAGATGGTTCAACTGCAGCAACCAGTAATCCTTCTTCTCTCGGCATTTGACTCAATTCATCTCTCAGCATATCTATCCAAACCAGCTCCCGGTCATCAAGATAGAGAGAACCCTCGTTGACGTGCGTTTGAATAATCTCCAATCCTTTCAGGCAGCCCAAAATCGCTGCATCAACGTAATTTTTTCCTGAAACAATGGCTTTTGAAATTGCAATAACATTGACCGGATCAAGGATCAATGCCTGAGGGTCAAGATGAATATCAGATTCCACCATCATTTTTTTATAGAGTTCCACTCCATCAAACTTTGTTGCCTGGTTGAACAACCTTGTGTCATAAATCAGCTGTTCCATATAGACAGTCGGTGCCATACCGGCCAGCAGTTTTATATTCGTCACCGATTCATTACTCCAAAGATCACAGCAGGCTCCCGCAATATTTCCCAATGGACTAAGATGTGCACAAGCGGCTGTTCGCCCTTCCATCGATATCGGAGTACCGGTAATTGCTTTTAGGAATGGTCCTTCATAACCGCAATCCTTATCAGGACCTTTTGCCCCCTCTTCCAGTGCTACCAGGGTCCTTACCACTGTCGCTATTCTGACAACTGCCGCAAACACCTTCGGTATATATTTCTTTTCAGCTAAGACCATTGCGGTGTTACCAAAACCACAGGCTGTATCACCACCGGGAATTGTTCTTGTAGAATCTGCTATATCTGTTATCTTGTCCCACAAAAACTGCATATCCCGCACCCCTAGAACAGCCATAGAAAAGATAACATCCCTGATATTGCAGTTCATCAAGGCATCATCACAGACTTCCTTCCCTCCGGTACTCTCAATAGAAAGAAGATTACCACCGGCTTTTGCCCCTTTCTCAAAGAGCTGAAGCATGTTATCCAGATACTTACTGCTCCTTTGACGTACAGGACGTTCATAATCCCTGGTATCATTTGGAGTCAGACGAATCTCACTCTTAATTCCATATTTTTGATATGCATCTTCACAGAGGTCATTCATTATCGCAACCAAATCTGTTCCTAATTGCGGATCCAGTGTCATCTCAAGGAGCGTTTCAAACTCAAAAACCACTCCGTCCTGGTGCAGATCCCGAACTCGCTCCAAGGCACCGGAAACTATCTCCCGGTAATGCTCTTTCACTTCTCCATAAGTCTCTTTGCTTATCGACATAGGAGGAAGGGTGAAATTCAGTTCCGGATATACCTCACCACCGCCAATAACCAATCCCCTTGGGGTTGTTACAGGAAACGGGGCGCTTCCGAATACTAAATCCTCAGGATTATTGATTACCAAATTTTTATACTTCATAACACTACTCCTTTTACATTTCGTAAATTTTGTAGGTCACCGTACCTTGGTTTCTGAGACAACCGTTAGGAAAAATATGTGCTCTTTGGTAATTTGGTGTGTTATTGTTTTTTTGTTTACTTCAATATGGCTTCAAACGATCCAGACGATCAGATTGAATTGAGTGTTTTCTCAAGAAAGTCCAGGCTGGTAATTGTCTTATCCTGTATGTGTACAGGGAGCAGCTCTTTTACCCGGGCAATAGATATCTGTGCAAGAATTATAATATCAACAGAATCAGCTATTCGTTGAACCGCCGCAATTACATCCTGATCATGCCCCTCTTCATCACCCTGCTTAACTTTTAGAAACGCATCTTTACACAATACTGGTACAAATTCAGGATGCAGGTTCAAATTAGCACAAACCTGGTCAAACATACTGCGGCTTGGTTTTTGGGTAGTGGGATTTGTCATAATAACACCAATCTTATTGCAGGTTCTCACAGCATGCTCAAACATCAGTCTATCAATTTTTAACAATGGAATTGTGACATCATTCTGAATATAATCCAGGACAGGAGATAAAGACGAGCAGGTACATACCATCATATCCATTCCGGTTTGTTCACAATTTACGGCAATTCGCCGCATAACTTCAATAACAGAGTCCGTAATAGATCCTTCCCGCATAAGAAGCCCAAGAACACCCTCATCAACAATATGAAAGTATTCAAATTCTCCTGATACTATTTTAGAGGCTTTTTTAACAGGATTAAGAACTAATGAGGTGGAGTGCATAAAAGCTGCTTTTTTCATAATAATACCCATTGCTGCTTTTAGTTATGGATGCAGCACCTACAAGTTTTACAATTTCCTGACAGGTATCCCATAGGGTCCATCAAGCAAAATAGCTACAGAAAGCTCATTGATCTGCTTATCCATGCGATTTGCAGCATCCTCAAGTGCACCCAGATAAAACTCCTGAGCCGCTTGAGTAATTGAAGTACTGCTTACATATTGGGAGCCGTCAATCCCGGGAACGACTGCATAGTGTTCAGGGGTAAACTGCGGGCTGTAGTAATAGAAGTTATCCATCGGGATATGGGAAAATAGTTTACTCCACATCTGAACCTGCCACTGTTCCGGAATAAATACCCAATCAGGAGATTTTATCAATTTCATAAACTTTTCTGCACCCAGAAGTTTCAATAACTGCAGAGTTGTTCGATAGGTCAAAGCCCCAACAGGATGAGCTGAGTCAATATTCTCGGCTGCAAGGATTACAAACCCTCCAGGCTTTACTACCTTCTGCGCAGTTGATCCGGTTTTTGCTGCCTGATAATGATTTATTCCTACAAAACCGGCATGAGAAATAACCACATCATAGCTCTTTTCAAAAGGAACACCGATATGTTTTATTACCTGCTCAACAGCTGCCGCGTGTGCGGCTTCCAATTCTCCGGTAAATACACCGGAAACTGCAAAAGTACTGTCTAATGTGACGTTTACTATAAAATCTGCTCCGGCAGTTTTTGCCACTTCCAACGCCTCTTCATGACAAGGATTGCCAGCAAGTACGAGGTCAGTGGATTTCGGATGATCAAGCATTTCCGGTCCATGAAAAATAAAAGTTCCGGTTTCCCCTACCAGCCCGGGACAAATTGACTTTCTCCCACCGGAAGCCCCGGCCATAAAATGACTCTCAACCAGACCGGTAAGGATTTTTATATCGGCATCAATATAGTAGGAATCAATGTAGATCTGTGTTCCTCTCGAAGTCACACCCAGATGAGTCAGATGCTCCGCATCTTTACAGTCATGATTAATAATGGGAATTCCTAAATCAAATACTTTTTGATCAAGCATTGATCTGAGTTCATCATCTGTAAGGGGCCGGTGTGTTCCAGTAGCAACCAGTATCAGAATATCTTTAACAGGTATATTT
>Ga0307989_1001305_pt1 | contig 13681 bp, 7 predicted proteins | sample EllFjometagen185_FD_203164 | JGI IMG/M metagenome (GOLD analysis project Ga0307989, IMG submission 203164) | Marine microbial communities from Ellis Fjord, Antarctic Ocean - #185 | ecosystem: Environmental > Aquatic > Marine > Unclassified | place: Southern Ocean | collected 2014-10-08
GCTCTTCTAACGTTTTGATTTCATCTTCTGAAAATGTGTAACTACAAATTGGGTTTGATTTCATAACTCCTTCTATTATCAAAAGTTAAGGGTGTTATGAAATTGTAAATCTATATTTTCAGTGAGTTCAGCGATAAATGATTATTTTTTAAATAAATCAAAAAGTATACCAAGAAAAACCAAAGTCACACTACTATATTAACTTTTCGTCGGACATTCTATAACGTAGTTTTTTCTCTTTTGTGAATCATTTTCATGGAAATTGGAAAGTTAAACAAAAGAGATCTGATCAATTAAAAAATGCTAATTTCCCGAATATGCATAGGTTTGGAAAAAGATTTTAATATCAGTAACACCGTTACCTGTTCGATCGTCGCTGTTGGGAATTTTAGGTCCAAAAATAAAGGTATTCAATCCTTCCTTCTGATCTCCATGCAAACTAGCACCGGGTATAATCAATAGCCATTTTGTATTCCAAACAGATCGGCCGATTAAGCGGCTATCATTGGTCATTTCCGATTGGGTGTAGCTGCCACTATCATGATATGCTCTGAAATCAGAGAATTTACGTATTCCGCCAAAAACTCCAGAAAGTGTATCGTTTATCGGTATCCAGTCAGGATTACCTATATTCCCAGATAGCTCAAGAGGTACTGGTATTTTTTGATCAACAACTTTCCATGTCCTCGTTTCCATACTGTTTCCATCAGGTGTTCGGAGTATATCAGCTCCAACTGGTATGAGATAAACCCTTGGCGTTTCAGTAATCCCAAGTGTATTGTAATTACTGAACCAGACGCCGACAGACCGGACTTTAGTTGAGTAATTTGTGGGTGAATAGTAACTATCCCCTCCTCCTAACGGCCAGCCAAAAAAGTTCACACCGGAGTTTATAGAAGTACCAATAGGTATTACAATCCCTGGCTGCGCAGCACCTTCTGCTGCAAACGGTCTGGCATATTGTTTAAATTCTGGGATTTTCCAGAGATCATCGACTCGATGCTTTTCCAGTATATTTTTCCAACTTTCATTTGATTCTGTGTCCTGAGTTATTCTAAATAACTCTTTTCTGAGAGAGAATCGGTTTGTTTCGGTTTGAGGATTATTAAATCCCAATTGTCCTTTCAAAACATCAAAGTTTTGGTCCAGTTTAGCTAAGGTATCTGCCAAACCTTGGCCTACCACTGGTTGTCCATTGTTAACTAAACCGATTGTTCGATTTTTGACAATGGACTCTATAAAACTGCGCCCTCCATTGGTATTTGAGTCTAACATGTTGGTTTCATAATCATAGGCTTTTGCTGCAAGGTAGACATATCTTGCGGCAAGATCGAATTGAGATCGATATTGCTGCAAAGCCTCATTTCTAAAAACCCGAAATGTCATATCTGTATATCGGTAATTTTGGACATCAGCTGCAGTTTGGGTCCTAAAACGGGTTCTTTCATCAATTATTCTTAAACCACGCGCAATGGCTGCCATATATCGACTTTGACTCTGTTTTAATTGCTCCATCAATGTTCGCAATTCTACTTGAAGAATAATTTCCTGCCTAATTAGTTCTTCAATCTGAGCAAAAGTTTGAGCATTCGTCAGTTTATTATATAGTCTTTTTATTTTAATATTAGTTCTCAATTGCAAAATTTCTTTCCCCTGATTTGCCAACAGTTCTGCAGCCGAACTGGCATCAGATAGTACTGACGCTGAAGCAGAAACTGCTGCTGCATTCATCAAGACAGATGCTCTGGCTGCTGCAAATGGGTCAGAAATGTAACCTGCAGATGTACCGGCAATTACTCCTGTAACTTTAGGAAAACCCTCCGAAATTGCATTTGCACTTAAATTTACTGATTGTGCATAGGTGTTTAGAGAAAAGGAAAAAGCACGAAGTGTTCTAATCGTTTTATTTAGGCTGTCAATTTCCTTTCCCTGGCCTTTAAGAATTTGAATTTCTTCTGATTGAATGTCCAGCTGGGTTTCAAAAATCTGTTGCTGATCTATGATTTTTGACAGAAGATTTTTGTATTCCTGAATTCCTCTCAATAATCTTGCCCTTGCTTGAAATAGATCAGACCTCGATAGTTGAATTTCACCTGGAGCCCTTCTCGTGGTCCAATTAGAAGGTTTAATATGGCCAAAACCTTTTCTACTTAAGGTAAATTGGAGTGTCTTTGGATCAGGACTAAGATCACAATTGTTTAAAACTTCGCAATACTTAGTAAAAGTCATATCATAAACAATATTAGAGGGGCCCTCTTCCATTAGGTCGTCGACATCCACATACATATAGTGAAAAAGATCCGGTCCGTTGTAGTCGTTTGGAAAGGCGCCTGTTGGACCAATATCCTCTGCATAAGGGTAGCCGAATACTTCAATTAGCCGATTGTTAAAATCTGCTTCACGATCCGATACGGTGTTTTGAAAATCTTCTAAACTGTCTTGTTGCTTTCTTAATTGCTGACTACTTTGACTTGCATGATCGAACACAGTTTTAGTATTTGAGACTGTTTTTATTGCTCTTTCAAGGATTTGTTCAAAATGGGTTTTTCCATTGTTAATTTGGCCTGGATCGATATCAAAAGGAACAACTTCCCGGATTAGCCCCAAAGGGTTAATTCCATTGTCTGCTTTATCAATTTGACTCTGAATATCATGATAATAACTGGAAATTTCACTTAACTCGGTAACTGTTGTACGGTCAATTTTTGAAAGACCACTCACCGTGCTTTGATCGGGAATGATAGCATTTCCAACCACCCAATCAAAATAGGCTCCTTGACCCGCCCGACTCGACCAACCCGATATCCCCCATGCTCTTTCAGAATCTGTATCTTTGAAACCTTTCGTTTGTTGGGTGGGGTCTTCGCTGTATACCTGACGATAGGTGAGATTAACGATCTCTGCTCCGGTTTTAGCCTTTGCTGTCGCAGCTTTGGCAAATTTGCGTTCATCCATGTAGTCAACATTAACTGGTAAGCCCCCTACCAACACAGCTTCAGCCCGTGGTATCCAAGAATACTGGTCATGTTTTAGAAGTTTGTAATATGTCTTTATCGCAGTAAGGTAATGTCCCCAAGCGTCGCCATGCCCTTGAGGGAACATTTTAATTGCATCATACTCATTAATGGACCCATTTTCATCTGAATCGTGGATATTGTAATTGGTCTGATATGCAACCTCGCCACCGTCTATGCCAGAAGTGAAATTCCAAACCAAGCGATTATATAGAGGCTGACTTTGAATATTTGTTCCAGAGTCATCTCGGCCTCTGAGCAGATCAAGTTCTTCTGTTAGTAAGGAATCTACTTGATTTTGGAATGCAAAAAGGCTTGAAGCCTGTGATCCGTAAGTTGCATGAGAGGTATTAAAACCGATTGTTGGATCCATAGCGTCAGCAAATGCTTCGTTACCCAATAACATATAAAAATCGGCAATTCTTCCCGCTGCAAGTAAAAGCGCATTGTTTATGCCCGAGTCCTCAATGGGCGGCATTCCATCAATACTTAGTGCACTGCCCCTTCGTAAAATTGTTTCGTATAACTCAATCAGCCCAACTCTATTTATATTAGATGGATCTGCATTGAGTGCGACACTTCCTTCATACCTTTTACCCGCTTGAGAAATCATACTTGAAACTGTATTCACAGGATTTATATGAAATGAATTGACTCTTTGTTCGTAAGGATTAATCCCAGTTAAAACCCTTTTTAGCCAACCTTCATAAAGCTGTGGTTCTGTCCAATCACTCCAGACTTCGTTGCCAACAGCATCAAACCCTTTGTAACGAACAATGAACCAATGATCTTTCAGCGTAACTATTCCCGGTCCCTGGATAGTGATATCCGATTGAGATAAACCGGAATTTGGGGTGTTAAAAAGAGACCAATTCGAATTATCTCCGGAGGCATCTCTTCTCGGGCTTGAACCCGAGCTATCCGGCACATAGCGCCATTCAAATGTTAATCCGTCTGGCATTGCACCAAAATCCCCATTGTGTCTCAGTGTTACATTTTCTTCAAAAGGACTACTGTTTTTCACAACTGCCATCTCACCCGTGTGGAGTTTATTTGATACTTTAATAACTTCCAGGCTGACAGGTAGTGGTTTACAAGCATCCTGATTGGCTTGCATGGCCAATGTAATATATCCACTGCCCATGGAAGAACCCGCCGTCAACGCTTTATCTGGCGTTGTTAATTCCATTTGCCCCGTTAACTGCAATCGGCTTTTGTCATATAGCGTATTAATCGCCAAAGCCCATTTGGATGTATTATCATCGGGTGAATTATAAATTGCCTTTAATGAACGTTTTTCTCGATCTGTGAGGATATTTAATAAGACTAAGGGTTCACCAACTCCCGCATTATCAATTTGACCTTTCAGGGACAGCTTACCATTTCCATCATTTCCAAGTGGATCATAAGAGACACGAGTCCTTATGTGAAAGGGAAGATCTGTAAAAATCCATTTTCCCTGAACTTGTGTGTATTTTATTTCAGCAGGGATATCAGCCGGTGGTATTGCGACAGAAGTTTCAGATACAGGGTCAATCAGTTTGACACTATAACTATCATTAAAATTGTCTCCGCTGGAATCATTGTCCGGATTATTGTGAAGAGACCAGCGTTGATCAAAGACTATTTCAACGCTGCATTGTCCTGTTATGTCAGGTAGTCCAAATTTTGAAAAAATTAGTGTTTCGCCTATTCTTAACTCTGGAGCGTTATTTGGCCAATTAACAACATATCTGATGGTTTGGCCTTTTCCATCATTATCGTAATCTAACCAGGGAGTACAAACTGGATCTCCTGTTTCATCATCAGGCCACTGTTCATGGATTCGAACTTCTATTGAATCGCTTAAACCATCAAGACCTGCTGCTTTTGCCCATACTGATTTGGAGTAGTCAGTCCAGAATGGACCGGAAATAGTTTCATAATTTCTGCATCCTGGATCAATGCTAGACGTGGCCAACTCACTTAAGGGGAACAGAATCCGTAACTTTTTACCTGCAGTTCCTTTATAACTAAACTTATATAGATCATTTTCCGCCAGGATATTATATACTTTAAACTTCCACTTTGAAGCGTCCTCTAAATCCTGGTACTTGACAAGGGTATAGGATTCAGAGGTAAATTCACTATTTAGATCGTCTCTTAATGCGTAGAGCCTGTTAGCTGTTGTGGCAGGCGGCCAAAAAAGTGCATGTTCCTCATTGGGGTTATATCCGGTTTGAAAAACATCCTTCTGGTGGTATATTAATGCATTGGCATATATTAGAGGATCATTAGGGTAGTCCGCCCCCTCTTCACTGGCAATGACGATTTCATCTGGATCACTTGGCCACTTTGGAAAGTAACGTACTCTCTTTCGTGGCCAGCAAACACCTGACCCAAAAGATGAAAATTCATACCAACCCACCAATAGATCATCACTCGTTGCGTCACTATAATCAATATTAACGGGAACGATCGGTCCTTCTCGCATATCCCGAAAATATCCATCATGAGGTGCCTCTGTTTTAGTACTTTCTACATGGGTCGATATAGCATTATAAACATAACCACCGCCACATTCGACATCATCATGGAGACTGTTTGATAAAGGGTCACCAATGATTGCTTCTTCGTAAGGTGTATATACAATTGAATCGTTCAAGTTGTAACTCTTTACTATTTCAATTAAATCTGGTGTATCTCCAACATCATCTTTGAAAAAGATAACAGAATAACCTACATCATTAGCCGTAAATTTATTTCCCACATTGGCAATCAACCCGTCATTTTCTGTATATACTACTGACACGGAGTTAAAACTTGAGGATTGTGGCAGCAGTTCGATTCCCTCATCTTCAAAAATTGGGTTATCCAAAATATGTGTCTGGGGATTGGCTGTCCATGAATTATAAACAAGTTGGAAGACCGGATCACTGGTTGCCTCAATTGATTGCCACATCACTAGAGATCTATTAATTGGCTTAATGGGGAAAAGGCTTTCATTTTTTTCACTCCAAATAAAGTGACTGTCTTCATCTTCAGTTGCATCTGAAGATTCACCCGGAATCCATATTTTAGGTCTAAAAGTAAAGTCGGTTCCTACGGGATGTTTATAAAACGCACCAATTACCCTTTCATCGGGCTGATCGGTTGTAACATCTGACCAGTAATTTGAATAGTCAACGTCGATGGATGCATCCTGAGTATTTTTCCAAATAATTTTAGCTGAATCATTAATGTCCATCGGTCGAACTGCATATATTTTTCCATTCGTATGTTTATAGTAGTATTTCTGATATGTTTCCAGAGTTTCAATTATTGGAAAAACTGCGCAATCCACACCCACCGGACAAGGTAGTGGTTGCCCAATAGCAACTTTTTCAGCAGGAATCCCTCCTTCTGGTGCCCAATGCATGACAGTGTCATCGGATGTATCCCCCCAATTAGCTCCCCAGCGGTAAGCTGCATGAACATTTGAAATATAAACCATGACTAACAACACAGTAAAAATAAATACAATAATTAGATTTAGTGATTGTTTGGTTTTATTTTTTTCCGCTTTTCTGGGTGATATTTGAGTTAACATTTTTTGACCCATCGTTTGGTTATTCAATTTTTATTTATGATTAAAATTCTAAGATTCAACCACTTGATGTCTATAAACCATCATTCAATTGGGAAATATTATTGATTCTATTCAGCCGAAAAACGCCTTCAACATGGATCTGCTTTTTGTGTAATCCTGTCAATGTTTCTCTATATACTCCTCCTACAACAGAGCTTCCCCATGATACAGAAGATATACTGGATGGAATTTCCGGATCAGCATCTGTGAAATCCAATTGTATAAAACGTGAAATTTCGTATGCTTCCTCTATAGTGACTTCAAATCTCACATCCAGGTTATCATGATCTGGGTGATACTTATGTTTGAAAGGGTTTGTTGGATCAAAGGGAGAGAGGTTGATGGTTGTATTGAGTGAAACTGGAAAATTTCCACTCATATTTTGAGGATCAGAAAATCCAAAAACAGCTGTGCTGATTCTTTGTCCAACCTGATGTCCGTTTTTTAAAATACTTCCTTCAAATTGGCTCAACAAAGCATCATCTGTAATCAAGACATGTCTACCAGGTTTAGTAACAATATTACCTTCTCCTGTGTCATAAGGAACAGTCTCACCATCCTTCCACATCTGAACCACTTCTTTCAGCAAATTTGAGACACCATTACTATTTACATGCAGAATTAGTCTAAATTGGAAACCATATTTTACTGGTTTTAACAGGTTTGGATTTATTTTATCATAGGATTGACTGACTTTTTGAATTTCAACCGTTCCTACCCAAAGCCCCGTTTTTTCCTCATTTTTTTCCGCTGATACCGGTACTATAATCCTCATTCCCTCGCCATTTGATACTTCAATACTATTTTCTGTATCAGTGGATTCATCCATGGCCATTCTGCGGATAGCTAATCTGAGTTTTGTTGATTCAATTCCAACATTTCCAACAGAAACAGAATTTGTCATATCATTCCAGCCTGCATTTTGCTCTGGTGGGTCTACCCAGTACGATAGTGGTAAATTCCCCTTTAGCTCAACCGAAGAGGGATTGTTTGGGACTAGATTTACAATCTTGATTGTATGTTCCATAACTGTTTTACCAAAATCTAAATCAAGTGCTTGTTCAACTGACACAGATAGTGGTCCGGTATACTCTGTATATTCTTTGCAATAGATCCAGAATGCTTCGCCACTTTTCATTTGTGTAGTATCTGTATCAAAGAGCTTTTCCCATATACCTGTTCGATTTAATCGATAGATTTCTTGATTTGCTAAAGCTGAAGATGGTTCAAAAAATTGTTGGAAAAAAGGTTCGAAACCAGATACTAAATAGAAGCCGACAAGGTTGAATGAATTCGGTTTCCATTTGATTTCTGGTAGTACCGATTTCCCGTCGATTTTTAGCTCAAATTCTTTTGTTCCTTCAAGCTGAATTAGGTATGCTCGGCCACCTTCTGCAACAAAAAGATTATTTAAAAAACTCACTGGGTTGGAAGACGGGAAAAAAGATAACCAATTGGGTGAATCAGGTAATAATTCATTAGGATCTTGGATAAATTCAACATGATCGGCTTTTGGGTTCCATGTGCGAACGCTTGCAATTGGTGTATCCTTGAGGATTTCTCCCCATTTTTTTTCAATCGGCTCAATTTCCAGAAAAACCGCATTCCATCCTGGGTTTAGAGTAATATTCTGCTCACTTGCAATTACAACCCCATGGGATGAACTGATTGCTATTATAACAATTAGTATTTTTTGTATCGTTGATATCATAGTTGGATACCTTTTTGATCGTTAAAGTCTAAATTAGAAAAATTAGTCATTTGAATTTGGAATTGGAGGTGGACCTTGTTTTGGTGAGTTACTTGACTGTTTAATACCGATCAGCAGCTCATCTATCAAATCTGAATCATACAAAATATTTGAATCTTCTTTGAGTTTTACTATGTATGATTCCTTAATTTCCTGTTGACGCACGGTCAGAAGTTTTTGTTTTATCTGTCGCTTGACGGTTTCATATCGTCGATGAACAGGTGGTCTTCTGCCTACCAGCATTACAATATGCCACCCTTTATCAGTCTTAATAAGCTCTTTGTTTATTTGTCCGATTTTTGTTAGTTTGAAAGCTTCCTTCGAAAAGTGTGTAGAAATTCCAACGGGGGTGCCATTTTTATCAAAATACCCTGTATTACCTAAGGAGAATAATGGATGCTTTTCTGAATACTTTCTTACCAAACTGCCATAACCAAACCTTTTGCCTTCAACTGAACGAGTTTCCTTGATGACTTGTAGGGCAAATCTATGTTTTTTTGCAGTCTCCTTAGGGGATGCCTCTTTTTGATTAGCAATAAAAATATCAGCAACCCTAATTTGATGTCCTCTATGAAACAGATTTATGTTTTGTTGATAGTATTGGTTAATCTCTTTTTCCGTGATTGGGTGTAACTCCAATTTTTTCTTAGTTTCCTTTGAAAGTACACTTTGCATCAGAACTTGGTGAATTGTTCTTTTTATTTTCGGCGACTTATCGATACTTTGTCGTTGTGCTTCTTTGGCCAATACTTCAATTGTCACCAGTTCATCTAGTTTCCGTTTGATTATCCCCCTGGTAAAACCTGATTTTCTTGATCCAAAATCAAGATAGGACTTTATATCTGCCTTAGTTAAACCTGAGTTTCCAAATTTAATGACAAGTTTTTCTGATTTGCTGTTTGAAGTTTTGCCTTTAATTCCCCAAATATAATAGGATAAAGCCATACCGAAAAAGAAAACAACAACGACAATTAGGAGGTTTTTTGCAATATTTCTATTCATTAAATGGTTGTGTTTAGTTGAAGTTAAATCAAATGATTGGTAATAGTATTAAGAGAAGGAGCTTATTTATACTGAATCATCTATGGTCCCACAGTGTTTATATTCGCCAAACCTGTGATTGAACTTGTATTAGAATACGTAATTGATACAGTATCTCCCAAATTAAATGATGGAATTGCTGTACAACTAAAGGTGTATAGAGCCAGTGTGGAACCCGCATTTGTTAAAGTGCCATCAGTATCATTGAATGTTATAGAAACATTACTGTTGAATCCCCCGAAAGTTGGTACATATCCATTTAGCCCTGTGAGCGCTGAAAAGCCGACACAATTAATACCAACATTGCCAACACCTGCCAGCTGTTTTGCCTGATGCTCTGATAGTGAGAACAAGCTTATTTGGTAAATTGTACCATTAGTATTTTCCAGCTTCAGCGTGGGTTTTGTCACATTTATTGCTGTTTCATTTACAATAATTTGAACAGTATCGTTATCGCTAGAAGACCCGTTACTCACTGTTAGACTTATTGTATAAAAGCCAGCGATATCTGGTGTGAAAGTGGGTGTTGCAGTTGTTCTATTATCTATTGTGGCTGTACTTCCAATTGGATTTGTTGATATTGCCCAAGAATAAGTTAGAGATAGATTTCCTGGATCACTGCTAGATGATCCATCCAGATTAAAGCTGTTACCTCTCTCTATAGTTTGATTATTTCCCGCTCTTGCTGTTGGTACATTGCAATTCACAATGCAATCAGGGAACATGCCAGCTGGTAAAATGTATTTAATTACTGTTGATCCTCCTTCTCCATCGGTTATTGTAAGGGTGATAGTTCCGGTAACCAATTGATTATAATTAATCAAAGTTGCTTCTGAGAGCGAGCTATTTAAAAAGCTCACCATTGAAAATTGTGAGTTACCGTTAAATTTCCAATTATAAATGAGGTTTTCAGCGGGCTTATCATCACTCGCAACAACAGACCATTTCACGTTGCTTCCGATTCTTGGCCCACTTTTAAAGTTAGTAATCCAAGGATTGAAGAGAATATTAAATCCTGTTTGACCTTCTTCCAGAACAACTTTTGTTGTGAAATTAGTTTCGATGGAATAGGATCCTATAGAAATGACAATAGAATGTTTGTAGTCTCTTGCAGTTAGAGGTGCTGTATAATTTATAACAAGATTGGCATTACTGCTGCCAGATAGTAAAATTGTTCCTTCAACTGGATTGAAATTACCACCATTATTATCTGGAGTTACTTTGTAGTTCAATTCTGAACCTTGTGGACCGGAAATCTGAAATTCAATTTGAATCGTTTCAAGCGTCTTGATTTCTTGTTTGAAGGTAATTAGTTTTATTGCTGGTATTGTTACTGTAATATCTCCACCGAGCATTATTGTAACAGTATCATTTTCAACTAACGTCTGTACTGTTGTTCCGCTTAATACTTGATTGTCATTATTGTCAAAAGCTTGCGATCTAAATGTCAAACTTTCCCCCACTGGAAGGTTTGTGACAACGCCCTGCCAGGAACCAGAATTTTTGTTTAGAAATTGTTGGTTAACCAAGACTTCAGAACCTTTTTCTACACTAACCGATATCGATGCAATTTCATCTAAACTATTTATACTTGTTTCAGGGGCCGTATTGAATAAACTTTTTACTGACCTTGTTTGGTTTTGGGAACTAGTGTTTTCTAATTGCACATTAAGTGAAACAGAAGTAGATAGAATTGCCTGATTTTCCGGAGGATTATCTGAAGAATTTTCATTGCAACCGCCTAGAGTAATTATTAAAAAAATTATTACACCCCTAATTAGTAGTTTAGTTTTCATTTTTCCTCTTATATATGGTTTTGGTGAATTGGGAAAAAAATTTTAACAATATAATTTTTTCCTAAAAAATTTCTATATGTGTACTGGTTTTTTCCAACTAAATATTTTCAAATAGGCTTCAATACTAAAAATGAAATATAAAACATGTCATATCATAGGTATACACTAAAACCCGATATACTTGGTTTTTTGGGAAAAAACTAGAAAACTTATTTTTTCCATTGGAAAAAATATTTTATCTATAAGGTTTAATCTTATTTTGGAGTAATTTATTTCATATCAATTCAAATAAGGCAATACAAATCTACAGATAATTTCCTAGATCAACATAGAACCATTCTACTAGGCCATTAAGCAATAAATTTGACCCATTACTAAGACACCGTCATCCATTAAGCGATATCACCGGAATTCCCGTCTTATTGTAACGAGGCCGGCGGCGTCACACCCAGTTTAGTGTACAGCTCCACCTGTCGCATAGTTGTTTCGCCTACTTGCAGTTGCTGCCCAGGTACTTCAAAACACTCAGTGATGTCGAATTCATCTAAAACTTCCTGCATCGTATAGTTCTTGAACAGGTTATTTCCCTGCATTTTCCAGGTGATAATAAGACAGAAAGATAAGAGCAATAAACTGAACAAAGAGCTTACCATCCAGGCTTTACTCTGATAAAACAGCTACGCGCCGCAAATTCAAACGTTCTTTCAAATTTTCGAAGGCCTTTTCAACCAGATCCTTGTTCCGGTAAATTTCCAACGCCGGCACTGCTTCCTTCACTTCATTACTCAAGAGAGCAAAATAGCCGTAGTTGCGTTTCGCCTCTACCAAGGCCTCTTCTTTAGCAATAACCTTGGTGCCCCGAACTGGTGTGGTTTTTACCTCAAAATATTTTGCATACTGCTTCTCATGATCCGGATGCCGCTGCCCGCTTTCCAATTCACCCTGCCAATCAGCCAACCGATTGTTGAACGCTTTTTCATCCTCCAGAGCTCGATCTGGAGAATAGTACAAATGAAGGTACATCCGGCGGTTTCATTTTATTATGTCTCCTTTGTAGGGACAGTCCTGGGCATAATTCCAGGTAATCGATAGGGAATATGCATAAAGCTGGTAAGTCTGACTGTAATATGCCCAATTGCGTATCGTGTTCCGCACAGTGTCCAGATGTGTCTTCACAAATTTTAGTGATAATTTAGTCCCGATCATAAATTTCATATGATGCCGGTACAGTTCATTGATATTGGCCACACTGAAGAAACCCCGATCCATAACGACTTTGATTTTCTCATAACCCAAGTTGTTTATGTCAACCAGTAGTTTTCTTAGGGTTTTAACATCAGGAATATTTCCTGCTAACTTGCGATAATAAAAAGGTAGACGGTATTTTTGCCCGAAGAGCAGGGTCAGATTGATTTGTGGCAAACAATCATGGTCTTTGTTTCTTCCCCAGCGGACTTGCCTGAGGGATTTTGAATAACTGGAAATCGAAGTGCTGTTATAGGACAGGTATTCTTTTTCCACGCGGCGCTTGCCCTGAAGTCGAAAGAAGTGCTACCTGGCCTCCTCAGTAATAGAAGCAAAGAGTTCACTGCTTCTCTGGGAGGAAATTGTCTTTCCAAAGGGATGCCGATGAATAGTCGCCCAATTGGGAAACCGACTCAAAGGATTTTTATCCTCTAGCAGCCTGTCGGACTATTAGAGTCTAAATTTCTACCTCTTTGCTATATGCTAATAAGTTATTTAAATTATTCAGAAAAGAATTGACATTTTGATTTAAAATTAGTAATATGAACAAATATATCAGCTATGTAACCACAAAATTCTAATTTTGATAATATGACCAGAGTATTCAAGTACGCTAATTATGAACAACCGATGTTATTGCCACCTACAATTGACGAATGGCTTCCAAGCGATCATCTCGCTCGTTTTATTGTCAATATCATAGAACAACTCGATTTATCAGAGATATACAATTCCTATGGACAAAGAGGATCGATACCATACGATCCCAAAATAATGTTGGGATTGATATTTTACGGTTATTGTATCGGATTATTTAGCTCAAGAAAGATTGAGAGAGCGACATTTGATTCAATAGCGTTGAGGTATCTCTCTGGAGATCATGATACGATCAACAGTTTCAGAAAACGTTTTTTGCATCAAATAGGTGAATTGTTCAAACAGATACTCATTATCGCCACGAAGCCGGAGTTTTGAAAATTGGAAACGTCTCTTTTGACGGAACCAAGGTCAATGCCAACGCCTCAAAGCATAAGGCGATGAGTTACGCTCATGCCAGTAAGCTTGAACAAAAGATAAAGGAAGAGGAAGAGGTTGAGTTGCCAGCAATTATGGGTGAATTATTTTTCGCAATGATACCGGGCAATAACAAGAATTCAGGAAATATTTTTTCGTGATATTTATCATACCCGCTGGACTCAGTAAAATTATTAAGATATACTTCATGAGA
>Ga0307989_1001306_pt1 | contig 13678 bp, 3 predicted proteins | sample EllFjometagen185_FD_203164 | JGI IMG/M metagenome (GOLD analysis project Ga0307989, IMG submission 203164) | Marine microbial communities from Ellis Fjord, Antarctic Ocean - #185 | ecosystem: Environmental > Aquatic > Marine > Unclassified | place: Southern Ocean | collected 2014-10-08
ATGACACAGTATAAAAACCTCAACCCAGCAGGGCATAAACAATTCGAAGAATATTTTGAACACGCAAAAGCAACCCTTTCTCACTGTGACGTAAAGGATGGTGCAATAACCTTGTCAAAATTAGGTACGGAATTCTACGGTGAATTCAAAAGCAACAATGCAGCTCTCGCAATGGCGATCAACATGGGTAACATAATGTTCTACGAAAACCCAGAAGCACTTTCGCTTCTTTCATCAAATCAATACGAATCATTTACAATAAACATCATATTCTCACTACTACTATATGTAGTATACGTAATGTCATTCTTGGCATTGTTCGTGGTACTGGTAGTGCGACTTGTTGTCCTATGGATAGGACTGGCACTATCGCCGATAATCGCGGTGGCCATCATTATCCCAGCAGTAAAAGAAAAAGTAGGAGGAGAACTGATAAGCAAATTCGTATCACACGCAATAGCGCCTATTGGGATAGCATTCTCAATGACCATAGGTTGGATAATGATGAATGCAATGCAAAGTTCATTTGACGGAGGTTCAGTAGGTCTTGCAGCAAAAGATCAACTAATCCCAGGAATCCCACTCCCTGGTCTCGATACTCTCCAAGGCTTACTAATTGCCCTAACAACGGTGGCAGTCGTTTGGATTGGAGTATTCGCATCAACCAAGGGAACTATCGCAGAAGGCCTACTGGAAACAGCGAAGAGCGCAGTGGAGGGTGGAGGAGCATGGCTCGCAAAAGCACCATTCAAATACATCCCTTGGGTGCCTGTGGAAATCATGGACAAAGATAGCAAAGACGGAGAAACACGTACCGAATTCGTTTCACCTGGCTCAATCCTTACTCATGGAGCTACAAAACTAAATCAATTCGAATATGCGCAAAGCCAAAAGCTTAGCAATTTGATAGGAGGAGACCAGGATCCATTAAAATTCAGTAACGTTAACGATCCAAACTTGTTCTTCAAACAATATCCAAAACTTAGAGAGAAAATAGGTATAGAGCCGGGGGTAACAAAGCAAATAGTGGAATCAAAAGATACCTTGAAACAGACTATTGAAGGCATAGCAGGAGCGGCTAGTAAATACTCAGGGCCAAATGAGGCTAAGTACCTAAAGAGCGTTGAGGAAGTAAGAAAAGTGTTAGGGGAAATAGGCCCAGCTAAGTCTATAAGTTCAGCTAGAAAAGAAAGACTAATAGAACATCTCGATATTTTGGCGGGGCTCCACGCTGAGAGAACCGGCGGAGCAGCCGCAACTACAGGAGCTACCGCTAAATCCCCAGTAACACCAGGGGCACCTGCACCAGCCGATCCTACAAAAGCAATAACTGTAGATCTAAATGTAGCAGTTACTGAAGCAGGCACCACTCTAGCCAAAACAATGAAAAAAGTTGAAGCCCTAGGGATCAAAGAAAACGTAGAAGGAACTGCAAAAAGAATAATAGCAGAGAGAGTAACTTCTGCGATGTCAAAAGATGGGATCACCCCAGCAAAAAGAGAAGAACTCGAAGCCTTCAACGAAGCTGTGAAAAAAGTAGATACCACTACGCCAAGCACAGGCGCAGGCGGTGAAACTCCAGATGATCCAAACGCCGAATCAAATGGTTAACCTAACAAAATCCCAACAACCTTAAATGGCTAACAACCCAAAACAACCAGGCGAAGACGCGAAGAGCCAAGAGCCAAAGAACTCATTAGAAGCTCTAGCTCAAGTGTGCAGACAAGAAACCGCACTAAAAGCCGACAACGAAAAGAAAGCAAAGATCGGTCTAGTTGGTGTTGCCTGGGACGAAAGTGAGAAATACATGAATGCATGGCCAGGGAAAACTTCAAACAGATTCAAAAGACTCAGAGAAAAATATCTGAAAGGCCGTGTGGACTTCAGAGCTTTCAAAGCCTTTGTTACAACATACGGAACAGAAACAGCTGCAACAGGCAAAAGAAAAGATGAAAGACACCAAGACCTAGCAGACCACCTATTAGAAGACAGCAAAGCTTTAATAAACAGAGGTGTAAACTTTAAACTCTTTCAAGAAGCTCTAGAATCAGACGATCCAGCAGAAAGATCAATTGCAGAAGAGCTAGTTTCTCGCAAAAAAATAACAGCAGTAGCTGAGAGAAAAGCAAAAGAACAAATCAAAGACATTAGAAAAAAACGCGTAACACCAAGCGATATAACAGCAGCAGTTGGAGGAGCTTTGGACGTTCAAAAACTCACAGCAACAGACCCAGGAGACGAAGACGCAGAAGGGACAGCAGCAAAACGTCTCGCAAAAGAGGTGACAACAGAAGATAAAATTTCAGTAGAAGGAGAACCGCCAACAGAGAAACTTATCAACCTACAAGCAGTAGCAAAAAGAACAAAACAAAGATATGAAGAATCTTCAGAAGCTTCGAAGGAAGTAACAATCTTGCTCAAGAAACTTCCACGAGAAACATTCGACATAGAAGCAAACCTTCAAGACCCAGAATACATCAAAGAAATGCTAGAGGGAGCAATGAAAAACGTAGACTTGCTCAGACGAGCAGCTTCACTTTCAGAAGATGAAGAAACTTCAAAAGCAGTATCCGAATATTCAGACAAAGCCAGAGAATACGCAAAAGAAAAACAACCAGAAGACCTAAAAGGAAACGAAGAAAGTATTCATGAATTATATCTCAAAGATGCAGCAGCTTCACAAGAAGCCAAACAAAAACTATACGAAACATTAAACTCAAAAGTAGATACTTTCCTAGAAGCATTAGTAGTTGCTGAATGGGAGGAAAGCTTGGACGCACTTGCATTAGAAGCCTCAGAAACAGAGGTTACAGCAGATGCAACAAAAGACTCTGTGCAAACAGTAGCAGACAAGTACCAATTAAAAACAATTCCAAAAGAAGCAGAAGAAGAGCTAGCCGCAAAACTAAAAGAAGCAGTAGAAAAAGCAAAATCAGGCCACAAGAACTTAGCAGAAGTGCGAAGAGAATTGATGAAAGAAAACAAAGAAGCCCAAAAATATGCAGAAAGATCCAAAACCCGTGGAGGGCCAAGAGGAATAGTAGAACAATTAGAAAAAGAACTAGGGGTGTCATTAGTAGAAGAGGGGAAAGATGGGGCTAAGTTCCCAGCAATAGGAAGGAAAATAGTACTCACACGTCCACGAGAACAATCCTCAGGAAAGGGAGCTCTAGATAGAATTGAAAAAACGCAAAAAGGTCGTGCAATCAAACACACAGAAACAATAGAAATAGTAGACGTAACATGGGACGACCACTCAGAAGCAGATGTTAAAGCCCTAAAGGACAAAAGCCAATCAAAACAAGAAAGCGCATGGGCAGGAGACGTCACAGTTACAATAAAACGAGAGAATGGAACAATCGAAATACGCAAAAAACCATCCCTCGTTAGGGAATTCGCTCCATACTCAGCTGCGGAAGTTCTAGAAAACAAATCAACTGCAGCCAAAAGAATCAAAGAAAAAACAGGAATAGAAGCAAAACTAGAACAAGGCGAAATGTTCCAAGTAAACTCTATCTCAAGCAAAGATGAACACGCAGGCAAGTTGCCGGAATCTGACGTAATGGAGATCAAGTCTGTAGACGAAGAGAACGGCTTAATAAAACTTACAAAACCAGTAATAGACAGAAAACCAGACGAGTATCACCACGATTCAACATACGGGGGGCAAAGCCCAAAGGACACATTCACATACGGTGAATTTGTAAGCTACATGCTCCGAAGAGGAGGCCAAATCTCTGTAATGACAGGCGCGGCCACAGCAGCTAATGCCGCGGCAAGTCGCACAGCTACAGGCCGTACAGTTGCAGACAATCCAGCAATGGTAGAACGTCTATCTCAAGACGTAACTCCAGCACAAAGAGCAGCATTCCTTGCACAACCTTTGGTCACAAGCAAAGTCAGGGAAATAGACCCAAAAACCAGCATGCCACACTGGGTTCAAAAAGATTTACCAGCAGGTATGGCAAAAGCAGCAATGAATTTGGAAAACAAATTCGAAGGACTAGAAGGATTGGGCGGAGGGGGAGGTGGCGACGATGGGTCGTCTCAACCACAAGAAGCAGCAGCAGAAGAGCCTACAGATGAAGAAATAGCAAAAGCAAAAACAGCAGCAGGGAAGTCAAAAGGAAAATCACGACATTACCATGAAGAAGCCCTAGCCCAAAAAGACGCTCCAATCGAAGGAACAACCCATACACCAGAGGAAGGTTACCTACACGGTTTATGGCGTAGAACAAAAGTTCTCTCAAACGATGAATTCGGAGAGCTATTCAAAATGATGTACGAATACTACGAACGTCACTGGCACAGGCGTGCAAAAGACAAATACGCTTCAGTGGGTGAAGGTCTACCATATTGGGGAACTGAAATGGGTAGAGTTAAACAGCAAGCAGAAACCGAAGAGGTAAACCAATTTATGGAAGCGATGGAGGACTGGGGTGAATGGCAAATCCATGACTCACTAGAAAAGGCTACAAACAAAGATCAGACAAAAGCATGTTTCCAAGTTCTAAGTAAAAAAGGTCAGATCCGATGGGATGATATAGGAATGTGGAAAACCCTTAATGGACTTGTGCCCTCTGGGCTCAAAATCCCTATTCCTGCAAACGGAGATCCAAGTTTGAAAGACAAAATTACCGGGAAGACAGGTTTTGAATACGCAGAAGGCGCAATCGATTTCTTGTGGGGAGAAGGTACCTACAATGACTGGTATTCAGAAAACAATGGTGTCTACGATTCAAACCTAAAGAAATACGCAGAAAAAGGTAAGCTTACAGAGGGAGACACAAAGAATATGCGAGCGGTGGAAGGTGAATTGCGTGTACTTCTTGAACGTCATAAAAAAGGAGGATACGTGGATGCACACGAGTATGAAGGATTGCTTCACTTTATTATCGATGCCGGAAAAGGTAAATCAGGAATAGAAACAAAGATTTATTACATGATACAGGGTGTAGCTCAGCCTAGTCCCACAACAGGACGTTCAATTATGAGTCTAGAGCGTCTCGGTGCGATCAACGGAGTCTATCTGAATAGATTCCCGGTTATGGATTACCTAACCAGACCAGATGTCCCAAGACCGGATGGTACTTCGTCAGCATGGACGATTCATGATTACCAGAAATGGATTGCCGAATGGGACGCAGATGCAAAACCAGGCATGGAAAACCTACCTACTGATGCAGTAACTCACCAGCTATGGCACCACATCCTGACAGATGAAAAAACAATAATCAGAAACAATAAAGGTCTTCGTAAGGCGAACGAAATGGATCATGATGATGCATACGGAATCATCCCACTTGCCGATGAAGAAATCGTAGAAAATATAACCATGTCCCACTCAGGACAAACAAAGTTTTTCACAACAGAGGGATATGCAAACGTGTATGCCGGATACAATATGTTCTGGAAAACATTGTCAGAAAAAGGAGAAAAAGCGAAGTTATCAACATCAATCAAAGCCTTCGCGAAATACGATGGAATTATGGACAAAAGATTCAAAAAAGATTCCAACCAATATGCGAGACTGGGTAAGCAATTCTGGAATAGGCCATCAGTAGTTGATTCCAGGCCGACTGGTTGGCACAAGAGGCAGCTAGAAGATGTTCTTATAGGAATAGCCTCAGCTTACAGAGATCAAAAATTAATAGAAACAGTCGATACAATGCACCAAAAAACAGGATCCACACAAGACCCAGTAGAAAACGAAAAACAAAAGAAAGTACAGGCAGCACTAGAAAATTTCAGTAAAGAATTCGATAGAGTTATAGCTACTGACAACGGTGCAAGAATGATGGGTGTCATCCAATCAGCAGGTCTCTCAGGAATGGGTGGATTTGTAAGCGCTCCAGAACGTATGGAACGTAAGAAAAGATTTGAACTCGAAAACGACGAACTCAGTCAGGTCTTTACTGACTGGAAACGTGATGACGGTGATGACGGGGATGATTAAAGCACAAAACTATAGCGTGCTTTCTTCCTCAACCTTTTTGATGAACGCATCTAATTTATAGTCCTTCTGTTCCTTCGTCGCATAGTCTCTCACCGCAACTCCGCCACTCTCAACTTCCTTTTCTCCTACTACTAACATATAAGGAACTTTCATCATTTCAGCATTACGAATTTTCTTGCCAAGTGACTCAGACGAACTATCAATGTCGACACGAATTCCAGCCTCATCCAGTTTCGCAAAAACCTCTCCAGCATACTTTCCAAACTTCTCGCTCACAGGCAAAATTCGAACTTGATCCGGCGCCAACCATACAGGGAATGCCCCCGCGTAATGTTCAATCAGGATTCCGAGGAACCGCTCAATAGAGCCGTAAACAGTACGATGCAACATCACTGGACGATGAGCTTTTCCATCTTCCCCAGTGTATTCCATTTCAAATCTTTCCGGCATTGAAAAGTCGAGCTGCAATGTTCCGCACTGCCATGATCGACCCAAACAATCCGCCAAATGGAAATCGAATTTTGGTCCATAAAATGCTCCATCACCTTCGTTCAAAACATACTCAATTTTCTCTTCTTCCAAAACCTCTTTCATAGTATCTTCTGCAAATTTCCACATTTTGTCAGAGCCAATAGATTTCTCCGGACGAGTCGAAAGTTCAATATGATATTCAAATCCAAAGTGATCATAAACCTCCGCAAACAAGTGTAAAACTTTTTTGAGTTCATCTTTGATTTGGTCCTCTCGGCAGAAAATATGAGCATCATCTTGAGTAAAATTCCGTACACGGAATAGTCCATGCAACACCCCAGAAAGTTCATGACGATGAACAATTCCAAGCTCCGCCCAACGATAAGGCAAGTCACGATACGAATGAGTTTTGTTTTTATAAATCAAAATTCCACCAGGACAATTCATCGGCTTCACAGCATATTTTGCGTCGTCAATTTCAGTGAAATACATGTTCTCTCCGTAGTTGTCCCAGTGCCCACTTTGGTGCCACAATTCTTCGTTCAAAATCAGTGGAGTCTGGACCAATTCATAGTCGTAATTTTTGTGAACTTTGTGCCAGTATTTCATCATCTGATCTTTGAGTCTCATACCCCGCGGATGAAAGAACGGAAAGCCCGGACCTTCCTCGTGAAAACTAAATAAATCCATGTCTTTCCCAAGTCGACGGTGGTCACGTTTTTTCGCTTCCTCCAGCATCTTTAGGTGGCTCTCAAGTTCCTCTTTTGTCGGGAAACAAACTCCATAAATTCGTTGCAACATTTTGTTTTTTTCGTCACCTTTCCAGTACGCTCCAGCGATAGAAGTTAGCTTAAAATTTCCAACTTTTGAAGTGGATTCAACGTGAGGCCCACGACACATATCTACGAACTGAATTTTGCCATCATTGTGTGAAATATTTTCATAAAATCCGATCTCAGTTTCACCACCAGCGCTCAAATCTCCGACCATCTCGATTTTGTAATTTTGCTCAATCTTTTTTAGGAATTCCAAAGCCTCAGGAACCGGCAAAGCTTTCTTTTCAAATTTTTGATTCTGCTTCACAATTTGTTTCATCTTTTTCTCAATCAGCGGAAGATCCTCAGGGATCAACGTTCTAGGTAAATCAAAGTCATAATAAAAGCCCGTCTCTATCGCAGGGCCAATTGCCAGTTTTGCCTCCGGAAACATTTGGAGTACGGCTTGTGCAAGTACATGAGAACACGAATGTCTCATTGCTTCCACATCGACTTTTTGTTCACCTTTCGCTGCCATTGTATAATCGGTTAGTAATATATGTTGGGCCAAGCCCAAACTAAAAGTAGCTAAAGTCTAGTATGAAAATCTGCAAACTTCAACTTCAAAACTTCCGCAACTACGACAAGTACGAGCTGGAATTTGATGAAAGCAAAAATCTATTTGTAGTGCTAGGTGGGAACGGGAAGGGGAAGACGAATATATTGGAGGCAATTTACATGCTATCTACAGGGAAAACCTTTCGAACTGCGGACCAGGATAACATCCTGAAATGGGGGCAGGATTTCTTTACAACAAAGGGGGAAGTGGAGATAGACAATGAGAAAAAATCTTTGGAAGTCTCTTATTCAAACTACCCACGCAAACAAAAAATATTCAAAATAAACGACGTTCCCAAAAAACATTCAGAATATCTCGGCACATTCATATCAGTAATTTTCCATCCAAAAGATCTCAATCTCATCTACCTAGAACCAGGCCTCAGGCGCAAATATTTGAACCTGCTTCTCGCACAAACAGACAAGTATTATCTTGAATCTCTAAGCAACTACACACGTATCATAAAGCAACGAAATGCGCTGCTGGACGAGATCTCAGACGGCAACACTTCCGCAGCAGAGCTAGACGTGTGGGACGAGAAAATATCAATAGAAGGTTCGAAATTAATTCACAAACGAGACGAATATATAAAATTCCTAAACAAAAAACTTCCCAAAATATATAGAGAAATATCTGGCGGCAAAGAGAATGTTTCCGTGATTCATTTACGAAAAACAGAAGGCGATACGGTCGACGAAATAACACAATCATACATCCAAAAACTCCGACTCAAGAGAGACAAAGACGTAAGATACGGCTCAACCTCGGTTGGCCCGCACCGCGATGACGTACAATTCATCCTGGACGAACACCCCTTTGAAGACTCAGCTTCCAGAGGCGAAGCCCGCACACTCATCATTTCACTCAAAATCGCAGAAATCGCCTACATCAAAAAAATAAGAAAAACTCTCCCAATCCTACTGCTCGACGACGTTTTCTCAGAACTAGACGAAGAAAGACAATCACACCTCCTGAACGCAGTAAAAGATTGCCAAACATTCATCACAGCAGCCGAAAAATCGCATGTGAAAGAGGCTCAGGAATCGGCAGAAATTATTTCAATTTAGACCCGTTCCAAGCGGCAAGCAGTAGCCAAAAAACAACCCCAAGACCAGTCAATGTCTATATCTGTAGAATAGATTGCTGAGAAGGGGTCTTATCACTATATTTAAAGGCAAAGACCACTTTAATATATATATTCTGTTAATTCAGACTAAAAAAACAATTAAATTAACTTTATTCCTATGAACGTTCTAAAACGAATTATCGCATTCTTCTCATTCAGCGCGATCTTATTGACCATGGTTCCAGCTCTTCCAGGCGGCACAGATGCTGCACATGCTGCAACCCCAACAGAAGTAATTGTTGGTTACGGCATGGAGGAAGCGAATACTATGCTCATGAATGTAGATCCGCCGAACACGGAAGCTCCTGGTAACGGCGCTACTATTTACTACATATATGACGAAAATGATGTATTGATAGATTCCAAGGATGGGAGCTATGTGGCGGACATGAGTAGTAATATGGGTTTAGAGCCAGGGACATTGTGGGCTGTGGGTTTTGATGGAAGTGTGGACACTTCTACAGCAGGATATTATGTAGAAATAGATTTTGAAGGGGGCGGAGTAGATTTTCAAGATGTTGGACTTCATCCAGTTGTGTCAGTATTAGCTCTGGTATTTTCGGAGTCGCTGATTGGATATCAGATTGAATTTCCTTTTGTTTTTGAAGCGTATAACGGAGAAATGGGTGCCGACGCTGTAGGTATATGGTTTGACACTCTTGGGGCTGATGCGGAAAGTTATACTTATACAAGTAATGGTGGCAACGTTACGGTCAATATGGATATAGGAGGGAGCACTTCAGATCTATCGCATATGTTTGGGACTCCAAATTCGCTGTATGTACAGCCTTTCCCAGGAGAAACTTTTGGGGATGATAAAGGGGCAATACCTGGGAACTCAATAACAATATCAGACGGAGAAAATGTCTTATGGGATTCCCTGCCAGTACATGATTTTGCAGATTTACAAACCATAATGTCGATGATGGATGGTGGTGGTTGTGATGATCCTGTCTGTATGTTTGGTATGAATATAAGTCCAGACGAGGATGGTGTCGTAAATACAGGAAAGATCTATTTTCAAGGTGATAATATCTCAACAACAGAATTAGAGGCAATTACTAATTACAAAAGTGAGTTGTACAATAACGAAGCTTGGGGAGAGGGAATTGTGTCAGCAACTGTCGATTATGGTGAGGATTGTGAAGATAATATGACATGTGTGGACATAGTTGTAGATGGGTACTTGGAGCCTAGTACTTTTTATATAAAAGGTGAATCTGAGGGAGGGATTACAGGCTTGGGATCTTATAATCGCCCAAATTATTATTGGAAATATGAGAGTGGAGAGGCGAGAGTCCAGCGCGCAAGTGGTTGGTACAACGTCAAAGATTATTATGAAAATCCAAACAGTTATTCATTGTTCTGGGAGGATGAGAGTAATGGCTTTGTTATATCTAATACACAAAATGGAAACCCTCTAATGTTTGGCGAAGGAACATCTTGGGATGACCCAACAGGGATATATTATCTAGATGAAAACCTGACACAAGAGACCGGGACTTTGGGGCACGGTAGTCTGTACACCATGAGCCCAAGCGGTGTGAATTCTCACGATTCGTCAATGGACGGGGATTACGTCTTTGACGAGACACGATATGGCGACAGCATAGATTTGTATTTAGGTGGAGACATCTCGGATGGAATAGAATCAAAAGCAAATTACACCATTACAATTCCCTCAGGTCCAAAAGCAGGGACATACTCACCGGACGATATTTATAGAAACTACGACGATACTAACACGATAACATTAGTATTTGAAAACACTCAGAATTTAGGGTTTATGCACGAGGAGTCGGCACTTGGCGCAGATAGTTACACTTTAAGCGTCCAAAATATATGTGACATGTCTGCTAATTGTATAGACGAAACGATTACTTTTGATTTTGGGGATAATGTTAACTACACAAACCCAACAGAGGGGTTGAGGTGGGATGCTGATGATCCTGGAGTGCGAGAGTTCAACGCATTTCTGTACGAGGAAGATTGTGATTGGGAGGGGTGTCATACGAGTTATGACATAGACGCAACAATAGGAGGTACGATAGAAGTAAGTTTTGAAGAACCTTCATTGTGTATAGATCCTGAAGGCTGCGGAATAAGATTCTTTACAATAGAAGAACTGCTAGGGGGACTTAACGCAATGAATCCTCAAAGGGAATACACAAATATAACAGAGAACGATTTAGTAAGCGGTACCGACCCAGAAAATGTAGTGTATCAGATAGCTAACATAAGTGAATCGGTATGGGGAGACTCTCTGTATTTTGGATATGCAAAAGACGCAAACAATGATGACTTTAGTTACCCTCTCGTTGTAGAGATAGAGCTGGATCCAGGGATGCCTTTCGCTGTAGACATTGGAGGTCAAGTTTTGGATGACGAAGTGAGCGATATTCCAGAATCAGAATACACAGTTCTTTATATAAGAGATTCCGATGGTACAGACGCCCCTGAAGACTTCACAATCTCTCTTGATGGTACAGAAGCTGTTGCAGATTCAGTATCTGCAACTTGGGATGCGGAAGATGGGGAAGATGAGGTCGTAATAATATTTCCATCAACCATACAGGATATCTCTCTAGCAACAACAGCTCTTTTGACAGTTTCGGGAGAGGCAACAGACTTAGAATTAATGAGTACCGAAGAGTTCATACTTATGGATGGGGTGGATATATATGGCTTAAGTCCAGCGGAAAGTGATGGCAATTTGAGGTTAAAAGACTCTGACCACATCACATACACACAAGGAGACACAGTCTACTTAAAACTTGACGACTACGATAACAGTGAGAGTGTGAACGTAGATTGTGGAAGTGGTGATTGTACAGCTTACGTTATGATAGAGTCAGACATGGATAGAGGTTTAGACTACTCAGGTTACGAACAGGCTTTATCCTGGGGCGGTTCAGAGACAAAATCGATATCAACAGACACCCTAGGCAACGGAACTTACTTTGTAATTGTAAAGCATGAAGCTGATGGGGAAACTATGTGGTCAGAAATGAGTAAATTTATGATAGAAGGAGGAGGGGAAGCCCCCGGCGATGTCGTCGACGACGACTACGTCGACGTAGTGGCAACAGTCTCAATGTCTGGAGATGACGTGATGCTTTCTGCCTCAGGAGAAGGCGACTACGACTCAGAGTTAAATGGCACATACAGCCCAGTAGGACAATTTAACGGAGAAACTTTATATAAACACTTAGCTTTAGACTATTACATTTTCTGGGATATGGGGATCGATGGTGGAGGTCAAGATGGAGAATGGGACCTTTCGGAAAGTACGGGAGGAGATGAGTTATTATATAGTGATGGTGGCGTAGATGGTGATTGGTATAGCCCCGGCGGTGACGATGACGATGACGATGACGATATATCTATCGGCAATGTAAATGATGGTGATGCTGAATATATGATAGGAGAAGAAGTTTACATAGCGTTTGACGGCACCACTTGTGGTAGCGGATGTGACTTGTATATATTCTCACCAGATGATGCAGTACTAGGTATTGAATCAAATCATCTCTTCCATCACGAAGTAACAACGGAAGAGCTTTCTAGCTATAACGAGTATGATGACGTATATACAATTTCAGACACTATCACCGTGGGTTGGGAGCAAGGAGATTACCTGGTGACAGCATACGACATCGATCTAGACGAATGGACGGATTTTATGGAATTGGAGATGGAAGGTGGGAACTTGGTGTTTGAATGTGGAGGGTATGATTGTGATGAAGACGATGGAACAGAGACAGGGACATTTACAGAATCAGCCGGTAACCTCGTGATGTCTGCTTCTGGATCTGCACCACATGACGCAAACATGGACGGAACATATTCTGTTGCTGGTATGTATGACGGAGAAGATTACTTTAGCAATGGACAATACTACATATACTGGAGGAGTTGGGATAACCTATGGGCGTTATACGACGAACTAGGAGACGGCGATTTTATCTATATGAGAGACAACTCAGATCCACTTGGTACGTGGGTAAGTGTTGAAGATCCACCATTTAGAGTCTATTTCAATTTTGCTTTAGCAAATGACCTGACTGGGGAAAGTATGACTCTGAACATAGATGAGACAACATACGACGCGAGTAACCCAGTAGATGTAGATGGAGACCAGCTGTCCTGGTATTTAGATTTTGATCCAAGTTTGAATATAGGGGCTGGCCTAGGATCAGGGGCAACTGTAACGGTAGATGTTGACGGTGGGCCTCAGGGATTAGAAGTTGTAAGTTTCGATGAAATGGATGGAGGCGAGTCAGGATTTGATATCCAACTGAGCGAGACCACGGATTTTACTGGGGCAGATGACTATATAGAGCCGGAAGAAGACACTCTTTACCTTCGTATTGATCCAGATGATCTAGATGAAAATTGTGGAGATTTTGGATGCGATATCTACATATTTGAGAGAGGAGACGCATATACTGGGTTGGCTACGGAGTATGACTTTAAAGAACTTGACTCATACGAAACTCCATATTACTCATTTGATGTGAGTGATTGGGACGCTGATCGTCAGGTCCTAATAAGAAATACTACAGACGATTATTGGTCAGAGGTAGGAGAGATATCAATATACGACGAAGACTACAACGAAAATCCAGTGGCAACAGTTTCGATGTCTGGAGATGACGTGATACTTTCTGCCTCAGGGGAAGGCGACTACGACTCAGAGTTAAATGGCACATACAGCCCAGTAGGACAATTTAACGCAGAAATTTTATATA
>Ga0307989_1001307_pt1 | contig 13664 bp, 15 predicted proteins | sample EllFjometagen185_FD_203164 | JGI IMG/M metagenome (GOLD analysis project Ga0307989, IMG submission 203164) | Marine microbial communities from Ellis Fjord, Antarctic Ocean - #185 | ecosystem: Environmental > Aquatic > Marine > Unclassified | place: Southern Ocean | collected 2014-10-08
CTGTTAAACTTTGTAAAATATAAACATAGTACATGGTGGCCCGCCCGGGCGTAGTTTTGAACGAGTATTTTGATGACTAGTCCGGCTTCGTAGCTAAATATAAAGTGACACCCAAGAGTGCACTGTGAAAAAACGATGTGTCATTTTCATATCTCTTTCATTCATTTAAAGATAACCCTATTCATTTATCGCTTTTTCAAAACTTCCTTTTGCGGTATTTTGCGTCAATAACTTTATAATATCAATCCACCTTTGCAGGTGTTTTAGGGAAGCGCTGTGTCTCCTAAATGCCTTCATGTATTAGGTTTATCAAATGCTTGCTCGTTTAGGGATGAGAAAATGATCGCGCAACCATCCGTTTTTACGCTTTTTCGCTTTTTCACTTTCTGGGAAAACGGTTTTTTAGGGCAAAATGAAAAAACGATGAAAAAACGATCGAAAATTCGCTTACCTAATTCAGAACTTCATTATGTTGAATTTGGGAATTATCAGGTTTGAAGAACGGTTTTGATTTTGCCACCTCATCAACTTTCATAAAAATAAATTCATTTAACATTTGGACAGTAATAAATTCCACTTCTGATTCTTTCCCATCATTGGAGTGGTTTACATCGATTATCGCTTCTTCTCCATTTTTTGTTTCTGTTACTGTGATTATTATTTTTCTCATCACTCCTCCTATATATATTACTGTTTTGATTAGATATTTGAGACAAATATGAATTTAACCTATTGAAATGGTATAAGATATAATTATGGAATATAGCTTCAAATTCAAAGTTTGATTATTTTTCATTATTTCTTTCTTTCACAGTTATTGTCATTATTCTCATATTACCTTCTTAATACGTAAGAGTATTATTGATCAGTATATTGGGGCACTTCAGGATCTATTATTATACAGGTGAAGGATTTATGTTTGTAGAAATAATGTATTAATAGCTGAGTATAACGATGAAAAAATGATCGATAATTCACTAAAAAGTAATTTTCTAAGAAAACAGTCTTTACAGGGTTTTAAAACTTCATTGACATAATAAATAAACTTTTATTACCTGCTAAAAGATTTAAAAAATTGTGAGGGAATTATGAATATTCAACGAACTAAAGTGCAAACAGGTTTTTTCTGTAGTGCAGATAATATTACAATGAATCCGATAGATGTAAGTGAATTTCTGAAGGAATTTAAAGATGATGAACTTATCCCAATTCCAATATTGGATGATAGTACCTCAAAAACTCGCATGTCATTTCAATCTGCGAATATGAATAAACACATAATTCTAAGGAAGAATAGATTTGACGTAATACAAGAATCATTGTTGCAAAAAGATGTATTTATTGATAATGAAGCATTAGCAGAATATGCAGGAAAGACTTTTGGTTATCTTGACTATTTAATTAAATACCATAGTCTTATTGGAAACAGATTAGCTTATATCGAAGAAGGATTTATTAATGTTGAAACAGAAGAAGAAAATAAAGCAATTCAAGAAAAATTGTTTAACTATTGTTCATTCTTTGAACACTATACAAGAACAAAAGAGTGGACATGGAAAAATGTGTTTAATAATACGATAAAGTTAAATGGTAATGACGAAATATGCAATACCTTACTTACTCTGAGAAGGCAAAAATTACTGGTAAAAAGTAAGCAAGAGTCTTATGAGATTAATAAGATAAGATATACAATTGACGTTAATACTTTTCAGGAAAATCTACATAATAGATTCAATTTAAATAATCTTCAAGAGTTTGTAGCAATAGAACAGACAGCAATAAACGAAATTTATGATTCATTAATGGAATTTTTGTAAGATGAATCAAAAAGATTTGAAAGACATTGGTACATCTACAACTGATAAGGATGATTATGGTTTAAATTCCCAAGAAAATTTGAATGATGATATTTCTGTCATTGAAGCAGAATCTTTTTTAAAGCAATATGCACAAAATTATTCTGTAAAATTCGAAAGTAGCTCATCTGGTACAAAAAAATATGATCAAACTGAAGACAACAATTTGATAAAATTAGTTAAAATTATAAGGCATGAACTAATTCTAAGTCCTTTGATAACAGGATATATACATTCTTCTGAAAATGTCATTGAGAATTTCTTTATCAAATATCCTGAAACATCTATAAGGCTAATACAAGATGCTGTGGCAAAATATTTTGATCAACCTAAAGTATTGATTGTTCTAATAAGAGCAATCGCAAATAATTGGAGTAATATTAAACTTAAAAATTCAGCTATTATTATGTGTATAGCATGCTTAGGTCATGCTGATATAGAAGTTAGAGAAGAAGCATTGAATGCGTTTAATTCGTTGGATGATTTAGATGTTATCAAATATCTTGAAAATAGCAGAAATGAAACTGTAGATTTTCTCAAAAACTATAAAATAGAAATAATTGAAGATAAGAAAAATTATTATGGTATTAGCAAGAAAATTCACTCTAGCTAAATGGGCTAAGTCAGAATTCATCGATGATGATAATGATGTACAAGCAGATGCTTTAACAATTTGTTTAAGAACTACTAATAATTCTCTCAGTTTGTGGAATTACATAAATGATACTGATGGACATGATAATTTAACTGATATTGTTTATAATTTTCTTTGTCAGCAAGAGAAATTGTGTTCTATTTATATTATTTTACTTGAAGACGATGTGATAGTTAATACAGGACTTAATTTAGAACAAACGCCCGGTGAAGCTATTCTTGATAGCCTAAAAGATAAGCATTTCTGTGTAAATAATCTAACTGGTAAAAAATTATTATCTTTTGCTGAATTAATGAAAACAAAATTAAATAAGGGTAATAATAGCTATTCTCAATTTACACCATTAGAGTTAAAGAATATTCTTTTAGAAAAATGGGAAAATACTACTTTTTCTTTAAATCAGCTGAATAGAGAAAGGCAAAAATCATTTTATGAACCACTAATCAAACATTTGCTAAGCGAGAAAACATCTTTAACACCAGAAGAAAGAAGAAGTGAAACAAACGATATTATTAGAAAAATTATGGATAATCCAAAACCTGATATAGATACTCTTATTTCGAATACTATTTCAGAAAATCCAAAATAATCACGAAATATTACACTACTCTAAACAATAATGCCATTTCCCCAAGAATCCTAAAAGTCTCCAATTCAAATTCGTCAAGAATAATCACATCATACTGCTGATTGAGTGGTCGAAGTATTACTCGCTTTTTCTCCGCCTCAAACTGCACTTTCTTTAGTGTAATACCATCAGGAGTCTGGCAGGCACAGATCTTACCATCTAAATTTATAATATCCGGTGTTTCATGAATGACAACAATATCTCCATTAGAGATTCTTGGAACCATACTATTTCCATTTACCCTAAGAGCACAATAAGTTTTTTCTTTATCGGATAAAAATGATTTTGGAATTTCGATATATTTACGTAATTCATCACCTGTACATTCTACTGGTTGTCCAGCAGCTATCTCACCATAAATAGGAAGAGTAATGTTTCTGGATTCAAAAGGATTTAATCTGTGTTGTTTCACATTACCGTTTCCTGACAGTTCTTCCAGATTACAGTTATTACAATCTCCCAATAATTTCCCATCTGCACCCGGAAGGAACATTTCACCTTTACCGGTGATTAACCAGTTAAGATTCAAACCATAAACTTCATTGATGCGAGCCATCGCAGGTGGGGAAGGCTTGCTCGACTTCTTTCTGTTTAACCAATCCGAAACATTACTCTGAGTTACTTCAATATCTTTGGCAAACTCAGAACGCTTTATGCCAAGAACATTTACGAACGCTAAAAGTCTGTCTTTTATATCCATCAAATCTCCTACATAGCCCATTGTAGAGCTAAATTTCGCTATTGCAAGGAACTGCGAATGACGGCAGTTTTTCCTTGACTACTTCGCAAGGCAATAACTTATTTGCTTTGCGTACGACATAAATTGCAACATTGCGAAGTATGTCAATAAAAAATTAGGAGGTTCCTGTGAGATCACCTTACAAACCAACAGAAATTAAAGCAGCAATGGCACTTAAATGCCTTACTACAATAGGCATTGCACAACAAATGGACATTTCCCGAAGGACTCTCGATTATTTTGTTAATGGAGAGATGGGAATGAATCGAGGAGCAGAGTTTTTGCAACTATTACAGCCTGAATTGGCTGAAATAGGCAAAATAGAGAAGAAAGTTAAAAGACGCAAAGTTCAAGATTGCGAAGTGAATTAATTATGGAGTGCAGAGAGCTAACTATTGATAGCATTCAACAATGCTTCTCAGTGAGCCAATCCTCTGCTTACAGGCTGACAAAAAGTAAAGGATGGGATTTTATAGCAAAACCATTGGAACGCGGTGGTCGCCAGAAATACTACCTTGTTCCTGAAGATGAGATTCCGGCTCCTGTTGTAGTAGAGAAAAAAGCAGATCTTCCGGAAGCTGTAAAAGCTGAAGTTGTAGAGTATGATAGTACAATACCGGATCTAATTCCACTTATTAAGATACCGGAGCATGAACTGCATCGAGCCCAACTTAAAGCTGAACTATGCGAAAGGCTATTAACAGAGATCAAATCTTGTGGAGTTAAGAAAAAAGCACTCGATACTGTATTGGATGCTTTCAATTCAGGATATCTGCTTCCTGAGTTATACAGAATGGAAGGTAAGAGAACAGTTCGCACTCTTAGGATGTGGCTTCGTACATATGAGGAAAGCGATAATGATTTCAAATCACTGACCAGACTATCAAAAGCATCTAATAGCATGAAGGCAACAGAAATCGAGCAGAACTTCATCTTAGGACTTTTATTAGATGCCAATAAGATCAAAATTGGATCTGCTATTAGAAAAATTAAACAACTCGGCAGACTTGGAGCAATTGAATCTCCAACCAGCGAAAGAGCACTCAGACGCTGGTGTGAAGCTTGGAGAGATTCTCATATTCAGCAGTGGAATCTTCTTCGCATGGGAAAAAAATACTCCAAAGACCATTGCGTGATGAGTCTGATTCGAGATGAATGTTTGGAAGTTGGTGATGTCTGGGTAGCTGATGGACATAAACTGGCATTTGATATTATCGATCCAATCTCCGGTAAACCGACAAGAATGATGCTTATACTCTTCTTTGATTGGGGATCACGTTATCCGGTAGGTGCTTCGATTGCCAATACGGAAGATTCAGAGCATATCTTACTCGCACTTAGAAACGGAATCCTGCACTGGGGTGGCAGACCTAAGTTTGTCTATCTTGATAATGGTAAAGCCTTCCGAGCTAAACTCTTTCATGAGAAGTGGGAGCAGCACGATCTGGAGAAAGAGTTATGCGGTATATTCCCAAGACTCGATATCGAAGTTGAATTTGCAAAAGCCTATAATGCCAGAGCTAAAGTAGTAGAGAGATTTTTCAGAACCTTCCAGGAAGATTTTGAAAGATATATGGATACATTCAGAGGAGCAAGCATTGCCGATAAACCAGCTTTCCTGATGCGGAACGAGAAATGGATTAAATCACTTCGAAAACGGGAACCGCTAACCTTAAAACAGGCAAAGGATTTGATGGCAGTCTATTTTCAAGAGTTTTATGGTAAAACACCACATGGCGGTCTGGCAGGTAAAACACCTCTGGAAGTATTTCAGAAAGACGATGTTCCTGAAGATCGTAAAATTGAAAGTTCTGAGCTTAACTTCATGATGCTTAAAGTAGAGCAGAGAACCGTAAAAGCCAACGGTATCCAGCTTGCTAATATCCTCTACTACCATGATCACTTAATGGGATATGTAGGCAAGAAAGTCTTCCTGCGTTATGATCTGATGGATATGCGATCAATTCTTGTTTATGATAAAGATGAGAAACTGATCTGTCAGGCAATGGCTCGAAAATCAACTCATCCCTTTGTTAAACTTGCTCATGATAAACCGATGGCTCGAAAGCAGTGGAAGAAGCAACTGGCTCATCAACGTCAACTGGAAAAGACTCTGCAGGAAAGTTCTGCTGCAATCAGAAAGCAGGTAGATGAGGCAACAAGTGAATTTGTAATTCCTCATATTGAAATGAGTAAATCGATTTTTAATGAAACACCACTTTTAAAACATGAATCAAGCGAAAACCCCCAAGCAGCAATTGAAAAGATGTCGCATGAACCAAAAGCCTTTCCTCAACCACTGTTAAGTGAAGAAGAACAGGGCATTAAAGTATTAGATAAGTTATTCGATAAAATCGGAGTTTAGGAGATTATATGAAAGAGTATTCAATTGTAAAAACACAAAACGTAAAAGAAGCAGAAAGACTTATTCGTTATCTGCATGAGAGACCTATTACCGAGATGGTAGGACTCGGATTGATCTACGGACCTCCGGGTCTGGGTAAAAGCAGATTCGCACGCCAGACAGCTATCCAGAAAGATTATATCTATATGAGACTGGAAGCTACTATGACGGTAAAGAGCTTTTCAATAAAGCTCTTAGAGATGATCCACTTTCATTTCGGAATGCCGAAGATGAGATTTAGAGGAACAGCTAATGAGGTATTTAACAGATCACTTAATATCCTGCAGAATTATCCTAATACGGTAATCATTATCGATGAGATTGATTATGCCTTTAAATCAAAGAAGATCTTAGGCAGTATTCGTGATATTGTAGATGAGACCTTATCCATTATGGTTTTAGTTGGGATGGGAGATGCTAAAGAGAAACTTTTATTTGCCGACAGCCACTATTTTGATCGCTGTAATTTCTTCTGTGAATTCAAAAAACTCGATTCGAAAGATATTCAGCTTCTTTGTGATGAGGTATGCGATGTAAAACTCGACCCTGCTCTTGTTAAGCATCTATCAACTAAGACTAAAGGTAATATTCGTAAGCTTGTAAAAGTATTATACTCAGTAGAGAATATAGCAAAAACCGAAAACCTGTCTGTAATTGGATTACGAGATATAACCAAAATGGCAATAGCATAAGGAGATTTTGTGAAGATATCAAATTTTAAGAAGGTCAGGAATTTTATAGAGTATTTCCGCAAACCATTCAGTGCCGATATTGTAAGCTCTGAAACAGGACTTACCCAAAAGCAGGTAACCAGAGTATTAGGAAAAATGAAGAATATGGGTATGATTAAGAAGATTACTAAGAACGGTAAATTTACAGTCTATGTTCAGGAGTTGAATTATACTGAAGAAGATCCGGTGAACAGTTATGATTATGAACTTAATTTTCTTAATGCTATGATTAAAAAACTCAAGACAGGAAATTATAGCAGTACAAGACAATTGGAAGATGTATTAAAAGCTGATAGACGTAAGGTTACCAGATATCTGACAGCTCTGTGTTCTATCGGTATGGTAAGCTTAATTAATGATAAATACAAAGTTGTTAAAATGGTAGATTTGATACTGGTTGGAAGCAAGTTCGATAAGAACATATTAAAGAAAATTAGAGATGAAGTAGAAGGAGTAGAAATGGCAAAAAGAGTAAAAGTATTAACAGATGCAAAAGGTCGAGAGTATCCTGCAAAAATTCTCGATCCTCAAATTGTAAAACGGGATACACTGGTATCGAGAGTAATGGGCAGAGCAGCCAGACTGCATGATAAAATTGCTTTTGAAAAACAAAGAATGGCAGCCGATATTGATAAATTCTTAGAAAATACTGCAGATCAGTATGGTGAGAAATGGAAAGGAAATGCAGAGCTTACTTCCTTTGATGGTAAATATAAAATCGAAGTTCGGCATCGAGAGCGTATTGAGTTTAGCGAGAAACTGCAAATCGCTAAACAGAAGATCGATGAATGTCTCAAACGCTGGACAGAGGATTCTAATGTAAACCTGCAGGCTGTTATTAACGAAGCATTTCAGGTAGATAAGAAAGGTGAGATTGCCAAGAACAGAATCCTGGGACTGCGCAGATATAACATCAAAGATAAAAACTGGAAGCAGGCAATGGAATTAATCGATGAAGCGATTCAGGTTACATCCACCAAGCAGTATATTGCCTTTTATGAGAGACCATCTCTTAATAAGCCATTCCAGCTTATTTCTCTGAACTTCAGTGCGATATAGATTATAAATAGCATTGTGATCAACTCCTGAATTTCGGAGTGTTTCTCTTTGCGCAAAGATTCATTGGTAACTATGGGCATCACTGTTTGACGTTGATGCCCACTTCTTTTATTTAAATACAGGAGAAAAGAAAATATGGTTCAGGTTTTTAATGAAGATAGATGTTATACTCCACTGAGAGTTTCACAAATACTTTCGGTTGATATAAGTACAATTTACAGAATTATCAGAGATATAAATGATCCGCTTCCGGCATTCCGGCTTAAGAACAATGGTCAATTACGTGTGCATGGAAAGGAACTTAATAAATATTTTGAAGATCATAGAGTAGATCCTCTTTATGAATAATTATGATGACTCAAAGACAGGCTGAGTATGCTAAGAAGCTGAGACGAAATATTGTTATCTTCGCTAAGAATGATCTCCGGATAACAATTGATCAGCTTCATGATCAGATGCAAATACAAGGTTATGGAACTTCCTTAAGAAAACTCAGCCTGTCGTCTCTCATTCATTTCAATACAATATTACATGGAAAAACTCCCCATATTTACGAAATACTCGATGCACAGGGCAATAAGATCTGGGCTTTGTATAAAATGTCTAATTGGAATAAAGAGAGGCTGTATGGCTTCATTGCTCAGAAATTTAGTAAATCGGGAATAAAATATTTAAACAAGAATGAAAAAGGTGCTTTGATTAAAGTTTTGGAAAGTTATGAACAGCCGAGAATATAAAATTAAGCGAGAATCTGCCAAGAAACTCTATCTCAAGGGTGAGACTGATATCTCTGCGTTAGCTCGAATCTATAGTGTTGCCGAAAAGACGATCCGTAACTGGATCAAGAAAGGCAACTGGGATGATGAGCTGGATGAGATTGCCGGACTGGAAGATGAAATTCGAATAGCTGTTAAGAAGGCTTTAATCAAAGCTCTGAAAGAGTATGCCAGAGCTCCACAGGATACAGCTTTGCAATCGCTTGTATCACTATTGCGTCAGTATAACAAGAATATCGAACCTACCAGAGATTTTATTGAATACATGAAGAAGTTTTTAGATTGGTTAGTAGATTTCTATCTGGCACGCAACGATGAACAGACTGCAATGGCTATTCAAAGAGAAATTTTAGGAGCTACCGGTATTGTAGAATACTTCAGGTCAAGAGCAACCAGTGGTTAAACTTACTCAAGCTGATTATAAGAACTTTTCCCGTATAGCCGAGAAGACTGCCAATGTAAAACCGTTTCCCAATGATTCCCAATCTAAGAAAAGGAATAGGATCAAGAAAGTTAACGGTGATGACTGGCAATCTTTCTCTTTCTTCTGTATTAGTTATTTTCCGCATATATTCAAACTTCCCTTTTGTGATGCTCATGAAGAGATGTTCGAAACCACTGAAGATTACAGTGGTATTACATCGATTACCGGATTTCGAGGACTTGGCAAAACTGTACTTATGGGAGTTGTATATCCCATTTGGAAGATCATCAAAGGTGAGAAATATATAATTCATGCTGCAGCAGATGCAGATTTGGCAGAAGAAAGAACTGCTTTTACATATAATGAGCTAACTAATAATAAACGCTTACAAGGTGATTTTGAAGGCTTGATCCCTATCGATAAAGATGAGACAGATTTCTATCTGCAGAATCGATGTAGAATAAGAGCCAGGGGAATAAAGCAATCTTTTAGAGGAAGCATCAATCCTCGAACTTCAACTCGTCCCGGACTTATTGTCTGTGATGATATCGATAAAGAGGAAAATATCGGAAACCAGTCCATCGGTAGAAAGAAGATGGATAAGATCGTGCAAGAGATTGGAGGTGCTTTAGATCCCAAAGGTAACGGCAAGATCATCTGGCTGGGGAACCTTGTTCATCCCAATTATGCAATCGTTCAGTTCCAGCAGGGCATCATTGATGAGATCAAATCAAAAAAACGAAAATTCAATCCTGATAAGATTCAGCATCTCTTTACTGAAGGCAGAAGGTTATTGCGTTTTCCAGTTGAGCTTTCAAATAGAAAATCAGCATGGGAAGAACAGTATCCCACCAGTGAATTACCAAAGCTGAAGCAGAAGTTTGGACTTACCGGATATCAAAGAGAATTCTTAGGTAAACCTATCATTGAAGGAAATATGTTCAAATTTCATTGGTTTTCTAAATACTCAAGGCTGCCTAAGAGGATGAAGAGAGTTTGGATGTATGCAGATCCTGCTTGGGGAGAGAAAGGCTGTTACAAAGCAATCATTTCTATTGGTTATGATGGGAATCGCTTTTATATCATTCATGTTTGGATCAGGCAAACCGAGAACAGCAAGTTCTTCATGTATTACTATGATACTTATCAGGAACTTTCAAAAAAGTATGGAATCCGCTTTCGATCTGCTATGGAAACCAATTTTGGTCAGCACCGGATCTTAGCTGATTTTGATCGCTGGAGTAAGGAGAATAACCGGAATCCAATCTCACATCGTATTAGACGAATCAATAACGATAAAAACAAAGGTCTCAGAATTGAGAGAACCGATACCGTTATTGAAACAGGAAAAGTGCTTTTCCCAGATGGTCAGGATACACCAACTCTGATTAATCAATTTCTTACTTATCCTGATGGCTATGTTGACGGTCCAGATGCTCTTGCAGGTTGTCTGGAAAGATTTCCGGAATATGATGTAGGCAAGAACAGAGTACGAGTAAGGAGTTTTTCCTTTTGAATTATTACGATCAATTGATGTATAACTATTACCGCATTCTTAATAATGCTTGGAAAAAAGAAGTAAAAGATTCTGCTAAACAAGCTATTCAGATGTTATCCGATATCCCCAAGAGTGAGAGGCTCAAAATAAGCCATATTGACAACATAATGGAGATAATCAACTCCAACCTCAGTGAAGACTTTTCCTCGCTTGTACGGCAAGATACGAAGGCTTTTATTCAAAGAAGTCTCAGGCTTGGTGTTAATGATGTTCGGAAGCAGGTTCCACATAATACTTCGATAGGTTTATATGGGATTCGGGAGAGGAAGCTGGAGAATCTGATAACCAAGCAAAATCTTTTTTGGATCGGTAATAGATACGGAACTGATATAGAAACTGGTTTTAAGGATATTTTAAAAGAAGCAGTATCTTCCGGATATACGAGAGAGATGCTGGCAGATAAACTCAAAGAGCAGTTTCAGCATCTTGGTGAAAAATCGACTCACTACTGGCAAGGACTTGCTGAGCATACTGCGCTAAGAGTAAGAGAATTTGGCAGACTCGAAGGCTACAGGAAAGCTGGATCTAAAGGATATCGATTAATAGTAGTCCTGGATGATAGAACTTCTGAGATCTGTAGAGCTTTGGCTGCTGAAGATAAAGTATATCCACTGTCTGACGCTATTGATGTGATGGAGCAGCTTTTATCGATAGATACTGGAAAGCATTCTTTAGATACTGTGCGAGAGATGACTAAAGAGATTGCACCTTGGGTATCCGATAAGCAGGTTGAACATGATCCACATGGGAAAGCGATTGGAGTTTCCGGAAACCACACTCCATTTCCACCTTTTCACTGGAAGTGTAGGACTACTACGGAGATAGTTTATTAATTTTATGTGCTACTAAATAATAATGTATCCAGATAATGAATCGCTTTTAATAACAATGTTTTTTCTGTTGGTTTTAATGAATTATATTGCTTATATATTTCTAAAAGTACTTTAAAAATCTCATCATGGATTTCACTTGAATTTTCAATATGTGTAACTGCTTGGAAAATTCTTATTTTTTTAAAATTGTTATAATTATCAAGAATTATTCTTTGATTAATTATCTCATTATGCATTAAAGATATTTCGGAAGCGCTTTCAGTCCCAGTATTTAGATTTCCAGAACGAAGATCTGACAGACTTGGATTCTGCAATAATTGTATAAGGTTTTTCTTTTGATGATTCTTTGTACTACTTGATTGATTAATCTTCTGAACAATATCGGATATACTCAAATCAGAGATTTTTATATAATAGTGTAAAGGCAAATATTTTGTAGATTCATAACAAGCAGCATCTATGTAGATCAAAGCTTCACTATTACTAATTCTCTTTGAAGATAGAAACGCACTAATAATTTGTTCTGTGTGAACAACTGATGAAACTATATTTGTTTTTTCTTTCGTAAATACTGCGCTATACCTATTTACTCTTTTTTTATCTTCTTCACTTAAATTGTCCCATTTAAAAAATCTAATTGGTATTGAATCTTTCTTTGGATTATTAGCTACTTGAAATAAAAAAGCCTGAAATGAGTATTTCCCAGTTGCAAATACATCATTTGAAATGGTAGATCGATACTTCTCAATGAAATTTATAACCGATTTTAAATCAGTATTTTTTTTAATTGCTTCAACATGGGCTTTGGAGTCATGATACATCTGTAATGCAAAACTCAATGATTCCTTAATAGCTTGATGACTACCAAATTCAGTTGTTAATATTTCGTCGAAATTAAAAAGCATTGCTTGACATTCACCAAATATAGTAGCATCTAATTCAGCAAAATACCGATGCTCAATTTTATTTCTTAAAGGAATAAAAAATTCAAGATTTTTTCTAATAGGATTATTTGTATCTGACTTAAAATATTTTTTTATGCAGGTATTTATCTCCCAATGTTTAAAATCTCCATCAACTCTTTCATAATTATAACCATTTTTTTTCTTATAAAAAGGTTTTACTTTCTTTTCCCAAAAAATCGCATGAAATAGTGATGTCCAAGCCATAACCATCAGAGTAATGTAACCACTTGATTTAAATTTTACAGATGGTTTATTATAAATCTCAACTGCGCAAAGAGCACTATCCTTAGCCTTTTCAATATGCTTGATAACTTTTACTGAATGTCTTTTTTTCATATAGCTACCTTTTATTTAGAATTTTATCAAATCCTGACAAAGTGACTTTTGATTAACTTAAAGTAACTTTATTTATTCTACAACATTATTGACTTCAAAATCACTATTAATCTCATAATTTCTATATATAACTAAGTTTTTATGAATTATGAATAGTCAATCTTTTTTGTTTACATTGCAAATAATTAAAGAATTTAATTATGCTTGACTGCACAAGCCATATTAAATCAATCAAACAAATAAATTATCTAAAGAAGGTTGTAATAATGTTCAAAGAGGTTAAAGCTAAAGGGCATACTCCACAATATCGTATGCATAAATATTATGCAAGAAGACCATTTAATGTTTTTAATAATATAATTCAGCACTTTTCAAAAGAAGGTGATATAATATTGGATAGCTTCTGTGGTGGTGGTGTTACAATATTTGAAGCTTGTTCATTAGGACGCAAAGCAATTGGTGTTGATATTAATCCATTAGCTACTTTTATAACCAAGATGCAATTGTTTAATGATGATTTAGATAATGTTTCAAGAATTTTAGATGACTTTGTAAACAATTGTAAAAAGAAATATAATAACTATTATTTTATTAAGACATACAATGATGCTGGTTTTATTGATTGGGTTGAATGGGCATATGTAGTTGCTTGCCCTCTTTGTCAAAGTAACATAATATTATCAGAATCAAATAAAATAAG
>Ga0307989_1001308_pt1 | contig 13657 bp, 16 predicted proteins | sample EllFjometagen185_FD_203164 | JGI IMG/M metagenome (GOLD analysis project Ga0307989, IMG submission 203164) | Marine microbial communities from Ellis Fjord, Antarctic Ocean - #185 | ecosystem: Environmental > Aquatic > Marine > Unclassified | place: Southern Ocean | collected 2014-10-08
TAAACAGCTCATCGTCGTGGTGTGGATAGTGTTCAATTTAGATAAATTTCAGACTTATCCAGCAATTTACGGACTCTATACAAACAAAAATCTTTCATAATCTTTCATAAACTATGTTACACTACCCTTTTATTTTTTTTTCACTTCATTACCTTAACCTATCTCAGCTTATCTCTAAATTCTTTGAAAAGTTAGAAACAAATAAATAAATGTAAATTGATAAAAATTCTGTCAAATAAAAGCTTTCAATTTGCACATACATTACATTGCTTAAGTAAAATTTAGTATCTGCAAGAAACAATTTGACAAAATATGACCATTGGTCACTTGGTGACTCGAGGTTATTTAATGGGTGTTGTTGAAAGGAAAGAGAGAGAAAGAGAGTTACGCAGCGAGAGTATTATCGATGCTGCAGAAAGAATCTTCTTCGATAAAGGTTTTGAGCATGCTACGATGAATGATGTGGCTGAAGAAGCTGAACTTTCCAAAGGAGCACTTTATCTCTATTTTCACAGCAAGAATGAACTTTGTATGGCAATTTTACAACGCAGTCTTCTTATCCTGAAAGGAATATTTAAATCATTAAAGGGTAATAATAATCAAACTGGAATCGAAAAATTTCCTGAATTGGCGTCAGAATTCATAAATTTTACAAAGCAATATCCAAATCATTATAACGCCCTTCTTTCATACCGAGAGCATAGAGAGAATTGTCCGGTAACAGGAAAAATAATTAAGAGCACAATAGAAGAAAATAGAAATATCAATAATATAATCTCAGAAATAATTAGAGCTGGGCAAATAGATAAAACCATTAAAACCGATATTGATGCTGATAAATTATCATTAGCACTTTGGGGTAACTTCACTGGTATTATGCCTAGTAGTATTTTAAGTGAAAAGGTAATGCCAAATTTTAATCCTGAAGATATTATTGAATATCATTTTCAACTTTTAATAAATGCAATTAGAACATAGAAGGAGCTATAAATGATGAAAAAAGGTTTTTTGTTTTTCATATCCCTACTGATCGTTTGGATTCTATTGGCCGGAACGAATCAGCAGGAGATAATTATCGGAGCCATTGTTTCGCTACTACTAACGATTATATTCTTTTCAAAAGCGACCATATTCTCTGAATTTCATATTAACCCCAAAGCAATTTTCTATTCTATCATCTACATTTTTGTATTTTCTTGGGAATTGTTAAAATCGAATCTTGATGTAGCCTTCAGAGTCATTCATCCTACAATTCCAATTAATCCCGGTATTGTAAAAGTAAAAACTAAGTTAAAATCGAAATTAGGAAGAACCATCTTGGCGAATTCGATTACACTAACTCCTGGTACTTTAACTGTAGAGACAAATGGAGAAGATTATTATATTCACTGGATCGATGTTACTTCAAATGATATTGAAGGAGCAACAAAGCAGATAGTGAGTAAATTTGAGAAATACTTGGAGGTAATCTTTGGATAAACACATAATTACTTTAAATTCATCTTGTCTTTCTGAGGAATCTATCAGCTTTCCCCACGAAGAATCTAATGAAATTTCTTTTAGCTTTGCATCTAATTACTGCTTGAGATTCTTCCTGAGAACAACGTGCAAGAAACGTCAGAATGACAAACATACTCTGGAGGTAAACAATGGCTGATCTAATTTATAATATAGCAGCAATTATTGCACTTGCTGGTATTGTATTGTCTTTTGTAAGATTGATCTTAGGTCCTACAGCAGCCGATAGAGCTGTTGCTTTAGATGGAATGACAATCATTGCAATTTCACTTATTGTGTTTATCGCCTATTATTCAAATCGTGTGATATATCTTGATGTTGCCATAGTTTACGGATTGATAAGCTTTGTAGGTATCGTAGCCGTTGCACGTTATCTAGAAAGGGGGATATGATGGAATTATTTGGTGCAATTGTAACATTAGCTGGTTCCATTCTACTTTTTCTGGGAGCACTTGGAATATTAAGAATGCCTGATGTATATAATAGAATGCAGGCAGGAACCAAAGCTACTACACTTGGCTCAATTTTATTTCTTGCGGGTATTTCGATCGGTCATTACGAATGCGGTTGTTTTGGAAAGATGGTAATAATAATTTTGTTTGTGATATTTACAAATCCAATCTCCTCAAACACATTGGCGAGAGCTGCTCATTTTGCTGGAATTAAACTTACAAGTCGCTCTGTAAAAGATGATTTAGCCGATGATGACTTAGAGAAAAAAGGAGAAGAAAAATGATCTCCATAATAATAACAGTTTTAGGAGTAGTTATGATTTTAGCCGCATTTTTAGCAATTCGTACGAAGAATCTGCTGGCTGCAATAATAAGTGCTGGCGTTATTAGCCTACTAGCAAGTGTTATCTATCTCATGCTTGCCGCACCTGATGTAGCAATGACAGAAGCAGCAATTGGTTCCGGGTTAACCACAATCATCTTTATTTTCACACTGAAAAAAATAAGAAAAGGAGATCTGAATGATTAAGAGAATATTTATCTTACTTGCAATTCTTGGCTTAATTTTGATGTTTCTTCCTTTCTTAAGAGATTTTGAGTTCCACCAAGAACTTGGTGAACTATCATCACAATATGTTGAAGGTTCGGTTAATGATTTGAATTCCCAAAATGTAGTTACAGCTGTAATTGTAACATATCGTGGGTTAGATACATTGGGAGAAGTAACAGTTCTGTTTCTTGCAACAGCAGGAGTTGGATTCTTATTAAGAAAGAAAAAGACAAGCCTGAAATCCAGAGGATCTTCTGAACTACTGCAAACAGGTTCTCAGTTTTTATTTGTTTTGATAATTCTGACAGGGATTTATATATTTACACATGGTCATCTCACTCCAGGCGGAGGATTTCAAGGTGGTGTTCTGATAACAACAGCTTTTTTATTATTGATTCTGGCAGATACCAATTTGAAATTTAACCACAAAATTCTGTTATTTGTTGAATCTATATCCGGTGCTTTTTATGTTATTATTGGGTTGTTTGGTGTTTTACTAATTGGAATGAACAGCTTTCTTGATCCGGCTATTCTACCTTTAGGTAATTTTGGAAAACTACTGAGTGCAGGCGCTATCCCATTGATCTATTCACTTATAGGTCTTAAGGTTGGTTCCGAGCTTACAACTATTATAGATAAAATGGGAGGAGAATAATGATATTCGCTCTTATATTGGGATTTTTACTACTGATAATTGGAATTTACGGTATGCTTACTCAAAAGAACTTAATAAAAATAATTATTGGTTTTTCTATAGTTGATACCGGAACGCATATAATCATTGTTTCAATTGGTTACATCCGTGGCAAAACTGCACCAATAATTGATTCAGGTGTAGATCTTAAAAATGCTGTAAATGCAGTTGTTGATCCTATCCCATCTGCTTTGGTTCTTACAGCAATTGTTATTGGGTTGGCTGTTACAGCCCTGATGCTTAGTTTTGTAATAAAATTATATCAAAAAAATAAATCATTATCAATAGATGATTATCAGGAGTTGAAATGGTAAATCCTATATATATTCTAATTATATCTCTTACAGCTGGATTTCTGTTATCCGTTATTGATAAAGCCGGAAGAAAACTCTCATTGAGCTTCTTATATGGAATTCTTCTATTCAATGTTGTGATATTATTTGGGTGGTTTTATCAATTTGCAATTTTAGGAAAGCCCTCTCTAATAATTCACACAGCAGGTTTCCTGGCACCTCTTTCTATTAATTTGAAACTGGGATTGTTAGAATCATTCGTCTTGTTGCTGGCAAATTTGGCAGGTTTGATGTCTGCCATATTTCTTTATAAGAAGTTTAAAGAGACACATATTTCGGGATTGATTTTATATCTAATCTTGATTATGGGAGTGAATGGGTTAGTTATGACTCGTGACCTCTTTAACATATTCGTGTTCTTGGAAATTGTTTCCATTTCAACTTACGCATTAATTAGTTTTGATGAAAACAAAAAATCTTTTTCTGCAGGATTCAAATATATGCTTGCAGGAGGAATAACCTCCATATTCTTCCTACTTGGAGTAACTTTCATCTACTATTTTACTGGGAATCTAAATCTTGATGTTATCATCAGTAGTCCTTCATTATTAGCAATGAAGACAGGTGTTTTCTCAGTATTCTTGCTACTTATATCTGTTTTTATAGAGTTGAAGCCTTTCCCTGCAAATGGCTGGGCTTTAGATGTTTACGAAGCCGTGAATTCAGGGATCGTTTCTGTAATCGCAGTAGTTAATTCCGCAGCAATTCTGTTTGTTTTCTATAAGCTTCTTCCCTTGCTTTCAAGTGAGTATCTCTCTGTATTTATGGGTGCAGGAATTGTAACATTCTTGTTTTCCAATCTTATTGGTATTAAACAGTCGAATCCCAAAAGATTATTGGGTTATTCATCTATTGCACAAATGGGACTTGTAATAGCGGTTGTATCATTTGCTTTTAAAATTGGCTTAACAGATGGAATAATATTACTTATTGCAGGTGGATTTTTCATAAATCACTTTTTAGCTAAAGCCGGGCTTTTCTGGCTGACAGGAATTGTACAAAAGAATAACATCAAAGATTGGTCTGTTCTAAGGAATAATTTACCTTTATTGTTGTTGTTCGGAGTTTTATTATTTGCCTTAGCTGGGCTTCCACCTTTTCCCGGATTTTGGGCAAAATGGGAACTTGTTAAAATTCTGATTACAACAAAATACTATTTAGCTCTAACGGCTATCTTGATTGGTTCACTATTCGAAGCATTTTATCTTTTCCGTTGGTTTGGGAATGCCATAAAGAATGAGAGAGAGACAGAGGTAACAGAACAAACTGGATTTTCTCAGATCTTCCCAATTACGGTATTTGTTTTACTGATGTTCTTAGTTTCATTTTGGATAATGACAAGAGTCTACTTATTCAATCCGATAAATTATTTACCAATTGCTGTTGTATTTGGAATGTATTTGATCAATTTCCTGAAATCAAAAATTAAAGCAGTGATTTCAATTGCAGTCGTTGCACTTTATGGATATTCTCTGTATCCAATGGAAACTTATCTCCAAACCTTATTTGGAATTATTTTCATAGTTGGTAGCGGAATCATGATAGTTACAACAATGAACAGGAAGGGAAACAGTTTGGGCTTTTATGGATTCTTATTAATGATGATCATATCGATGGGTAATTTGATTATTGCTGAAAGTTTTTTAAGCTTTTTCCTCAACTGGGAATTCATGACAATTGCCGCTTACCTGCTTATATTGAGAGGAAAACAAGGACAGATCCCTGCTCTAACTTTTATCACTTTTTCGCTGGCTGGAGCATATTTAATGCTGGCTGGATTCGGGTTTATACCAGCCGTATTGAGCAGTAGTGCAATCATCAATACCATTGGTTCCATTAAAATTCCATTAGCATCAATGATACTATTATTGTTAGCATTTTTAATCAAATCTGCTTCGTTTGGTTTACATATCTGGATACCTGGAGCCTATGCTGAAGCGGAAGATGATGTAACTCCTTTCTTTGCTTCTATTTTTAGTAAGACTGGAATCTTCGGCTTTATGCTTGTAGCGATTTCATTTATTAAACATTCTCCAGAATTCAATCCTTTCTATTGGCTTGGCTGGTTAGGAGCTATTTCGGCAATTGTAGGAGCATTTCTGGCAACTTTCCAGGAAGATGTGAAAAAACTTATGGCATATTCCAGTATGAGTCAGCTGGGTTATATAATTGCTTCTGTAAGTTTATTGAGTCATCTGGGCTGGATATCTGCATTGTATCTTACTTTAAACCACTTCATGTTCAAAGCAATGATCTTTGTTGCAATTGCCGGCGTGATTCATCGTACCGGAACAAGACAGATGTATAAAATGGGTGGCTTGATAAAAAAAATGCCTATCTCATATATTACTGTTTTGATAGGGATAATTGCTGTTTCAGGAGTTCCGCCATTATCAGGTTTTGGTTCAAAATGGTTGCTATATTCTTCAATGTTAGAAAAAGGATGGTATTTGCAGGCGGGTGTATTTTTCTTTGCCAGTGCAGTCAGCTTTCTCTATTTATACAGAATGATCCATACAATATTTTTGGGACAACTCAAATATGAACATCAAAATGTTAAGGAAGCTCCAATCTACTATTTGATCCCGCAAGTTATTTTCATAATGGGAATTATGGCAATCTCTATGTTCCCCAATCTGGTCATCAAACCACTTAATTTAATTGTAGGAAATTACTTTGCATCCACAATTATCATTGATGGCTATAATGTTACAAGTTCACTAGGTTATTGGAATGGAAACATGGTGATGATGGTAACAATGGGAGTGTTTATTGTTCCATTATTATTCCTGATTTTATTTAATGGAAGAACGCAAAAAGTGAAGCAATTCAATATTGTATATGCTGCCGAAAGACCTGAATCACCTCAAACAACCCATTTTGCTCACAATATGTTCTCACATTATTACAAAGCATTGGGTGGCTTAACCAAGCCGAGAATTCTAAATTTCTGGAATTCTGTAAGTGAGTGGTCCAATTCTTTAGCTGGTTTATTCAGGCAGATCTATACTGGGAACGGGCAAACTTATCTACTGCATATTTTACTTTATATTGTGGTATTGTATATTTTTTTGGGAGTGTAAATGAGTATAACAACGAAAGCTTTATACGTAGTAATATCAGTTTTTGTGGCAACGGTATATGGTCTTTTTTTAGGCGGAGTGGTCAGAAAGATCTATGCACGTGTACATGGAAGATATGGTCCACCGGTTTGGCAGCCGTTTATTGATATTATTAAAACTCATGGGAAGAGTGTGGCAATTTCGCATGGAATTATGTATTATCTGGGTCCTGTATTTCGTTTAGCCGGCGGACTTGGAACTTACCTCTTCATCCCTGTTATCTTTGGTTCGGTAGTTTTTTCCAATTTTTCTGTAGCTGGAGATCTGCTTCTGGTAATGTATTTTATTTTCTTTGGTCAGCTGGGAATGGCTCTTGGAGCAGGGGAAGGAGGACATCCATATTCTCCAATTGGTATAGCTCGTGGTTTAGCTCAAATGACAACCTTCGAAGTTCCATTTGCACTATCAGTAATTGCGCTCGCTATTCAATATAACACATTTAATATTACAACGATAGTAGCTGCCCAGCAGGGAAGTATCCTCAATTGGACTGTATTCACCAATCCGTTGGCAGTAATAGCAGCCATGATCTCACTTCTGGGAATGAATATGCACTCACCTTTCAGTATTGTGCTGGCTCCCCAGGAAATACCTATTGGTCCTCCCATTGAAATGAACAGTAGTTTTCTGGCAACTCTACAGACTAATCGAGGTCTATTTGGAGCAGCTAAACTGGTTCTGTTCATGAACCTCTATTTTGGAGGTGCTGCGCACGCTAATATATTTGTAGCTCTTCTTATCATGGTTTTAAAAACGTTTGTAATTTATATGTTCTCAGTTTTTGTGGGTGCAGCATATCCAAGATTCAGGCCAGAACAATCAATGAGATTTTTCTTAAAATGGCCGACGTTAATTGGAATTGCATCAATAATATTTGTTGCTTATTTCTAAGGAGATATTGTGAATAAAAAAGATATTAAAAATATTGAAAAAGAGATGAGATTAGCAAATGAGGGTTTATCGGAAAAAGAAAAAACTCTTTTTAGTGATGCAAGACCAATGCCGGTAAGACCTCTGAATAAATATCTCGAGAAATTTCTGAATTGGGCAAGAGCTGAATCTTTGTGGATATTAGGTTATGGAACTGGTTGTGGAGCTATTGAATTAAGACCTTTAATGACTGCTCGTTTTGATATGTTCCGTTATGGAATTGCTCCTCGTCCATCACCAAGACAATCTTCTGTCTTTGTTATAGGTGGTTATGCTTCTCTTAAAACAATTAAAAGAATTGTACGAAGTTATGAACAAATGCAGGGTCCAAAATTTGTAATCGCCTTGGGAAGTTGCACGATAAATGGTGGCATGTATTACGATAGCTACTACACGATCAATCGGATTGATTATTATATTCCTGTAGATATCTATGTGGCTGGTTGCATGCCGCGTCCAGAATCTTTGATCGCTGGTTTTAATAAACTTAAAGAGAATATTAAAGCAGGAAAATGTGATGGAATGAATAAATATGCTGAGAACTTTGATTGGTACAAAGCTAATCAGAAGAAAATAATTAAAGATTGGAATATGCCGGATTACAACTGGTAGGAGATAGTATGGAAGAAATATTAAGAACTTTAGAACAACAATTTGCTATAACTCAGCAAGAAAAGATGCGTGATGATCTTCTATTTGTAGATGTTAAGAAAGATCAGATTATCTCTCTCCTTACTTACCTGAAAGATTATGCTGGTTTTACTCATCTTGCTTTCCTGCAAGCGGTAGATCGTATCGAAGACAATAAATTCCAATTAACTTATATGCTGTATAGCTTTCAGCTTAAAACTAATCTTGGTATCAGAGTATTTATCGATCGCGAGAAAGCTGAGATGATCTCAATTGATAAGCTGTGGGCTCATGCCTGGCAATATCAGCGAGAACTCAAGGAAATGTACGGTATTGATTTTCCTGGTTCTCCCAGAGTAGATGAATCTTTCGTGTTGGAAAGTTGGGAAGAGATGCCACCTATGAAAAGAGATTTTGATACTCTAGAATATTCGATAAAAACTTACTATCAAAGACCGGGAAGATCGACCAATGATCCTAAAAAATATATGAAGAAAAAATTATATAATAACTTTGCAAAATCTCCTGATACTGGGAGGAAAAATGACTAAAATATCAAAAACCAAATATCCAAATTTTAAAGCTGACAGATCAAATTTTCCGGAAATGGAAAATGGTAAACCTGTAATTGATCTAGATTCGCATAAATTTACAAAACTCTGGCAAGGACCTCAACATCCTGGAGTTACAGGAAATATGTCAGTAGAAATCACTATCAACGGAGATGAAATTGTTCATGCCAAAACTCATGTAGGGTATTTACATCGTGGTTTTGAAAAATTACTGGAAAGACGAAAGTACATTCAGGGTTTCACTATTGTTTGCAGGATCTGCGTTCCCGAGCCAGATACAAATGAATATTGTTATTCTACCGCTGTTGAGGAATTAGCAGGTATACAAATTCCAGACAAGGCTAGCTGGTTAAGGACATTGAATTTGGAAATGTCCCGAATAGCAAGTTTCCTGATGTGGATCGGAGGACAAGCTGGTTCGCTTGGTATGGGAGTAATTGGACAATGGACAGTAGGAATGCGTGATTTCTGGCTTGATCTTTTCGAAGAGATGACAGGTGGTAGAATTTATCATATGTATATGATCCCTGGTGGAGTAAGAAAGGATCTTCCTGACGGTTTTGTAACTAGGACAAGAGATCTTGTGAATAGAACCAGAGAACTTCTATTTGAAATCAAGAAATCATTTTTAGATAATATAATCACAAAATCGAGATTGATCGGTTTGGGAATAATTACTCCTGATATGATCGATGAATACGGCATTGTCGGACCAACCGCCAAAGCTAGTGGTAAGGAATATGATGTACGAATGAATAATCCTTACTTGAAGTATCCCGAATTAGATCTTAAAATGATAACTTTAACAGGAGGAGATGCTTTTACCAGGGCAGAAGTTAGATACCAGGAAATGCATCAGAGTTTGGATATTATCACACAGATCCTTGATAAAATGCCTATGAATGGTGAAATTCAAACCAAGCTTACTAATGTAATAAATTGGAAAATCCCAGCAGGTGAAACGTATGTGAAAGCAGAATCCACTCGTGGGGAACATGGATTCTATGTGGTTGCAGATGGTTCAAAATATCCACGACGTGTATATAATAGGGGAGCTAGTTACACACATGCGATTTCTGTGTTAGAAAAATTAGCAGTGAATACAAGTATTTCTGATTTAGCTGGTTTGATGGTTTCACTTCATACCTGCCCACCTGAGATAGAGAGGTAATGATGAGTTTACGAGATATAATTTCACCTTTTAGTGTTTGGAAACGAGCTGCTCAAAAACCATGGACAATCGCAGATCCTATCAAGGATAGACCAGGAGCAGAAAATTATAGAGGTTTCCATAAAAATGATCTTGAGAAATGTATTGGTTGTGGAACTTGTGAAGATATTTGCCAGAATGCAGCGATTGATCTGGTTCCGGTAGAAGGACAAGAAACCGATATGGGTGATAGTGGGTTGCGACCTAAGTTAGATTACGGTCGTTGCTGCTGGTGTGCACTTTGTGTGGATGTATGCCCGACAGGCTCACTAACGATGTCAAATGAATATACCTGGATCTCTGAGGAAGCTGAAGATTTTAGATTTATTCCGGGAGCCGATAAAAAAGAATGGGATAATGCAGAAAAAGGCTACAAGCGAGATGAGAATTTCCAACTTATAGATTTCGAAAGAATTCCTATGCACGAACTGAGTGTAGAAGCAAGAAGTTCATCATTTATAGAAATGGTAAAAGGCTACTCAAAAGAACAGGCAATAGCTGAAGCTGAAAGATGTCTTGAATGCGGAATTTGTGTTGCTCGTTGTCCTGCCCATATGGATATTCCTGAATATATCAAAGCAATTAGAGAAGATGATATTGATCTCGCAGTTCAAATCCTTTACAAAACAAATCCATTCTCTGCAAGTTGTGGAAGGATCTGTACTCATCACTGTGAAGATGTATGCTCATTAGCTCATAATGGAGAGCCTATTGCAATTCGCTGGTTAAAGAGATATATACTCGATCAAGTTTCTGCAGAAGAAATTGCTAAAATCCTAAAAGATATTATTCAAACAAATAATAAAAAAGTTGCAATAATTGGTGCAGGACCCGGTGGGCTTTCTGCAGCTTATTATTTGCGATTATTAGGTTATGAGATCACAATTTATGAGAGTAATGATAAGGGTGGAGGAATGCTTAGATACGGAATTCCTGAATACCGATTGCCATACGATCAACTTGATAAAGATATCGATTATATCACTTCACTTGGTGTTAAGATAAACTACAATTCAAGAATTGGAGATGAAGTTAAATTTGATGAGATTTATAAAACTCATGATGCAATTTTCATATCTCCCGGACTTTGGAATTCCATTCCGGTAAATATAACAGGTGAAAAACTTCCTAATGTGATTTCAGGAATTGAATTGCTTAATAAAGTAACCAATAAAGAAGAGATCGAACTTGGAGACAAAGTGGCTGTAATTGGTGGAGGAAACTCCGCAATGGATGCTGCAAGAACTGCTAAAAGACTTGGTGCAGACGTAGAAGTGTATTACAGAAGAAGAATTGAAGATATGCCTGCAGATGTAGAAGAAATAATAGAAGCTCAAGAAGAAAATGTAAAGTTCTTTCCACAAACAACTCCTCTGGAAATCAAGAAAAATGGTTCTGGGATCAAGTTTATCTGGGGTAAAAACAAAATGATCTACGAAGAAGGTAAAAGACCAAAACCGGTTCTGATAAAAGGTGAAACATTCGAAACAAATCTGGATACATTTATTATTGCGATTGGACAAAATGCTGATCTATCATTTTTACCTGTTGAAGTAAGAAATAAGTTTGAAACTAAATGGGGTAAGGTTGTAGTGAATGATTCCGGACAAACAAGTGTGGAAAAGATCTTCTCAGGCGGAGATGCTTCCAATAGTAAAGCTGATGCTGTAAGTGCTATTGCAGATGGTCATAAAGCTGCAATAGGAATTGATAAATATTTGAATGCGTAGGAGGTAGTATGCTAATTAAAGATATTCTTAAAATTAAGGGTGGTTTTGTTTATTCAGTTAGTGAAAACGAACAGATCTGCAAGGTGCTTGATAACTTTGTAGAAAAGAAAATTGGCTCTTGTATGGTTAATGATTCAAATGGTAACTTCATCGGGATCATGACAGAAAAAGACGCAATAAAATGTTTTAAAGATGTACAAAAATTTACTGACATAAAAGTGAAAGACATAATGACCAAATACGAAGATATTATAGTTGTTTCAGAAGATGATAATATCCAATATGCGATGAGCATCATGACCGAAAATAGAATCAAGCATCTTCCTGTAATGAAAGAGTCTGTGATTACTGGTGTAATATCTATTGGAGATATTGTAAAAGCGCAATTAGAACATACTGAGCATGTTGCAAAAACATATCTTGATCATATAAAAGGTAAGACACCACAACCAAACAACCAAGAATTTTAGATGAAGAATATATGCGTATTTTGTGGTTCGAGTCCCGGAGCTGACCCCGCATATTTACAGATGGCAAACAAGCTAGGTGCTGAGATAGCTACTCACGGATATGGATTAGTATATGGCTCTTCTAATCTGGGCTTAATGGGAGAAGTTGCAAAAGGTGCTCTTAGCAGTGGCGCATCAGTTATTGGTGTATTGCCAAAAGTATTTGATGGCAGAGTTCAACACCCTGATCTTACTAAGCTTATTGTGACAGATACAATGCACCAACGCAAAGCAAAAATGTTTGAGATCTCAGATGGTTTTATAGCATTACCAGGTGGATTTGGAACCTTTGAAGAATTGTTGGAAATTCTTACATGGTCACAGATTGGATACAGTTCTAAACCTTGTGGAATTCTTAATGTGAATGGATATTATGATGGATTGCTCAAGTTTTTTGATAAATCTGTTGAAATGCGTTTTGTGAAGAGCGAACATCGAAAAGCAATAATTGTAGATACTGATCCCAAAACGATCTTAGATAAATTTGAAAAATACAAACCTGTAAAAATTGATAAATGGATAGATAGATAGGAGTGATTCACGAATCGCTCTAAAGCTGATATTCATCATCTAACCATCTATTAGGATTCAGTTGAATATATTTACGTATCCTTTCTAAAGATTCATAATCTCTAATTATATGATCATAATATCTTGGTTGCCATGCAAATTCAAGGTTGTTTTTTGTTGTATATGATTTAACACCGGATTTAAATCCACGAACAATTGATGCGAGATTTTGTGATTGTGGTCCGAATTTATTCTTTTGTAGAGACGCAATATTTTGCGTCTCTACGTTTGTTCCGGCAATATTTTGCGTCTCTACGTTTGTTCCGGCAATATTTTGCGTCTTTACGTTTGGATCGTTGGTGTTTTTGGGAGACACAAAATATTGTGTCTCTACATTTTTGTTGATAATGATTATTCCATGTATGTGATTTGGCATGATTATGAATTTATCTAATTTAACAAAAGGAAAATGTTTGGGAATCTCCAACCAGTATTTCTGGGCGATTTTACCAATTGGTGATAATCTAACACTGTTATTTATGATTTTACCAAAGAATTTTTCTCTATTTTTTGTGCATATTGTTACAAAATACGGAGCATTTGCTCCATAATCCCAAGAAGGTAAACGGGTTGTATCAATTCGATATCTATTGTTATATTTCATATTTTATTAGAGACGCAATATTTTGCGTCTTTACTGTTGCAATATTTTGCGTCTTTACTGTTGCAATATTTTGCGTCTTTACTGTTGCAATATTTTGCGTCTTTACTGTTGCAATATTTTGCGTCTTTACTGTTGCAATATTTTGCGTCTTTACTGTTGCAATATTTTGCGTCTTTACTGTTGCAATATTTTGCGTCTTTACTGTTGCAATAT
>Ga0307989_1001309_pt1 | contig 13654 bp, 3 predicted proteins | sample EllFjometagen185_FD_203164 | JGI IMG/M metagenome (GOLD analysis project Ga0307989, IMG submission 203164) | Marine microbial communities from Ellis Fjord, Antarctic Ocean - #185 | ecosystem: Environmental > Aquatic > Marine > Unclassified | place: Southern Ocean | collected 2014-10-08
ATAGAACTGGAAAATCTATTTGTCCTGTAGGGGAAGTAGGTATAGTAATATGATACTGAGAGCCCGTTTAGAGCCCCCGGGTCGTCTCAATAACCAAGGTTTTTGAGACAGAATTCATGAACTGCATCAACCCCCAGAAAACCCAATAAACAAAGTCTCAAAACTCATCTCAAAATCAAAGTATCAAAATTTTGGACTATTAACGTTTTTGAGACAGCATAGTGCTACCAATTAACATAATACCCATAAGTGATAAAAATAGTCACAAACTGGTATTAGATTTATCTCTGCTTATATTGACCAGATACATTACTGCAGGGCAAATATTTGTCCGAATATGCTAAAAATAGTAGTACATATATAAAACATCGCAGATATTAATTGTGGAAATAATTCTGCACTATTTTCGTACATTTGTCGTGCCAATTATGGGGTAACCATGCGTAATACTTTACTTTTCCTAATTTCAATTTCAATATTATTTGCAGGTGGGGAGGTTCCTCCAGAATTAGATCCCTACAATCCTCAGTACGAACCTGGTGTTGTCCTTGTCAAATTTAAAGACACCGTTCACTTAGACCATAATGCACTTGCCAAAGCAACTAACCCTGTGTTTGGAATATCCAGTGTTGATATGTTAAGCCTAGAATTTGAACTTCAGGAATCTCGAAAAGTCTTTAAGCAAAGTGAAAAACGTTCACTACCCAAAATGGTTCAGATGCCTCAAGGGTATATCGAAGCTCCCAATCTTCACAATATCTACAAACTTAGTTTTGATGGAAATGCTTCAGTTGAATTGATGGTGCAAGCCTTTGAAGAAGATTTCAATGTAGAGTATGCTGAGCCAGATTACCTGTTCAGAGCCATGGAAACCATCCCTGATGACCCGATGTATTCACAACAATGGCATCATGCTGCTGTCAATGCTCCAGCTCTTTGGGACAGTACAATCGGAGATACTTCTCAAATAATTGGGATAATAGATACTGGAGTGGATTGGGATCACCCTGATTTAGATGAGAACATTTGGATCAACTGGGCAGAATACCATGGTGCTCAAGGTGTTGATGACGATGGGAATGGTTATGTGGATGACATCAGAGGTTGGGACTGGATCAGTAATGACAATGATCCCAATGATGACAACTCACATGGGACACATGTGGCTGGTATCGCAGCTGCCACAGGCAACAATAGTGTTGGCGTCACTGGTGTATCTTGGAACTCGAAGATTATGTGCCTTAAGGTGTTACAGTCAACTGGTTACGGGAGCAGTTCGGATGTAGCCGCTGCAGTTGAGTATGCAGGTAACAACGGTGCTACAGTCATGAACCTGAGTCTTGGTAGCTATGGTCACTCCCATGTTTTAGAAAACGCTTTAGCCGTCGCTTACAACACCACTGTCGAGGTAGCAGCCGCTGGGAATTCAAGCCTGTGCATAGGTCCGGGCTTATGTCCTGACAGACGAATAGGAGTTCCTATGTATCCTGGTGCTTTCTCCTGGGTATTGGGTGTGCAGGCTGGAGACGCCATGGGCCCCAATGGATTCTCCAACTATGATCAAGACGGACCTCAAGGAAGTGGCTACAACAAGGGTTACAACTATGAGATTAAAGCCCCAGGTGCAGGAATCCAATCCACGTTTCCCAATGGTGGTTATCATTCACTGAGCGGGACTTCAATGGCAAGCCCTGTGGTCGCAGGCGGGGTAGCCAACATCCTCGCCTATGAAGAGCCTGTTTCTACTGAACTCTTCAGAGCCAAACTCATCAACAGCATGGGTACTCATGTTGATCTATTCGAGACACTCATCGCCCCAGAACCGGATCCAATACTAAGCTATGTCTCCCACACGATTGTGGATACATGTGATGTGTGTGATAATGATGGGATTGCAGATGCGGGGGAGACCATAGGGATTTATTTTTCCATAAAGAATTATGGCGGATTGGTGGATTCCGCTATGGTGTCTATTAGTTTTGGAGAATATGAAGATTCTACTGCAGCGGAAATTATTAAGAGAACAAGCTACATTGGTAGTATTTCTGCATACGGGCAGTTGTCGAGTATAGCAGATCCAATGTTAGTAAGAATTCCGAGTAATATTGCAAACAATAGACAACTAGGGTTTGTTGTTTCTCTTTCTGCTAGTGGAACAATCTACTCAAATATAGGAATTATTTTTGAGGTACAGAATGGAATTGAACTTTATGGAATTATTGATGGCTTAACAATCCTAACTGCTGATCGTCGATATATAGTTTCGCAAAGCGTAGTGTTTGATTCCTTAATTATAGAGCCTGGGGTAGAGATATTAATCAATCCAGACAAGGATATACTTGTGAATAATTACTTTCTTTGCACAGGTACACCTGATAGCATAATTGTATTCACTATCAATGGTGTAGGGTATTGGGGGACCTTAAGGACCAATGATAATAGTTCAGTATTGGACTATTGCTTAATTGAATATGCAATGTCAGGATCTTCTAGTCAAGGTGAAATTATTAAAGGTTTTAATCTCATATCTAACTCAATATTTAGATATAGTAAAGGTCCGATAATCTGGGATCAAATGATTGTCAATAGTAACGTCTTTCATCATAATACTCAGTATATTGGCTATTCATATACCGGTCATAGTCTCCTTCAAGCGCATGATGTTTTTAAACATAATATAATTTACGAAAATATAGGATCTTCCCGGGGGAGTCCTGCGGTTACTTTTAATAGTGGAGAGTTAAATAACGTTTTTGAAAATGTATTTCTCGATAATGATCCTTATGATATTGGCATATATGGAACATTTGATATTTATGAACTTTTGCCAAATTACTTTGGTGCTACAGATTCCACATATATAAGTGAGAGTATTAGAGATTACTTTGATGATCCATCTACACCAGCATTAAGATACTCAAATGCAATGGCTCTTCCCTCTGACTCAGCTCACGGCTTTTCATGGAAGGTGGAACTAGATGAAATAAATATCAATAAATTCGACAACCCTTCCTCTGGACAAACTGGTCTTGGCCCCATGGGTCCTGGCACCCATCAGTTTGATGTATACTTCAACCGAGCGATGGATACTGAGTATATACCCTTTTTGACTTTCGGAGTCGCTCAGCCCTACACCCAACATGTTGTGAATGACAGTGCTTCATGGTCATCTGATTCCACGATCTGGACTGCTTATTACACGATGGGCATTGAGACAGGGGACGGGATAAACAGAATTCGAGTATCCGGTGCTCGAGATGACGAGAACTTTGAGATCCCCATTGAGAATCAACGCTTCGAGTTTGTACTCCAGGCAGCAGGAGCTGCTTCAGTAGCGTTCCAGGCTACACCAGGTATCGGTAAGGTGGATCTGGAATGGCCACCAGCTTCAACAGACGATGCTCTAGGCTATAACATGTATAGAGCTCTTAAGCTTACTGACTCAACCTGGGCATCCTACGAGATGATCAATGACGTCTTGATAACAGACAGTACCTATATAGACTTTGTTGTGATCCCTGATAGTACCTATCGGTATCAGTATACCGTATTAGGTACAGACTTCTCAGAGAGTGATCCCTCTAAGGTGATCTCATCAACACCCTTCTCAGCAGCCAACGGTGATGCCAATGGTGACCTGAGTGTTAATGTGCTGGATATAATCTCAATGGTCTCTTATGTCCTTGAAGGTGATCCACAACCCTTCCTGTTTGATGCCGCTGATTTAAACGGTGATGATCAGGTCAATGTATTAGACATTATTGGTGTCATTAACATCATCCTCGGTGGAACACCCAAGACTGCCCAACCTTCCCTTACTGATGCAGGTGTGAGCCTGGATGAAGGAGAGCTATGGGTCTCCTCACAGACTCCAGTAGCCGGTATGCAGGTTACGTTCAGTAATGCATCTGAGGATATGAGACTCTCTTCCAGCTATCCTGTGGAGATGGGCACTGATTTGGATGATGATAATAACCTGACTGTGATCCTTTACAGCCTAAAAGGTGAGTTGGTACCATCTGGAGCGCACGAGGTTCTGACCATCAGTAATGGTGACAACCTACAGCTTGAGAGTATGATACTATCCAACAGCCAGGGACAAGAGATCCCCTCAAGGCAAGGATCCCCTGAAGAGGTCATCTTACCTGAAGAGTATGTTCTTAAGCAGAACTACCCCAACCCTTTTAATGCTTCTACAACTATCGAGTATGCTGTTCCAAAGATGACAGATGTTAAGATGACTATCTACAATATCCGCGGGCAAGAGGTGTTCAGTCGGACCCAGTCGAGTGTTGCACCGGGCTGGTATGCCTTTACGTGGAGTGGGAATGATCTGGGTGGCAAGACCATGGCCAGTGGGCTTTATCTCTATCAATTTGAAGCGCAGGGCTTCGCAGAAACTCATAAAATGCTGCTGCTTAAGTAGGAGGAAATACAATGAAGAGAATCTTCTTACTTGCACTATTAACTACGGCTGTGATCGCACAGAACGTCATGATCTTCCCAGATCTAAGCGCCGGGAGCAATTCTCAGTTTCAAGTCTCGGTGGCGGTTGAGAACACAGATTCCTTTGTAGGCTTCCAGTTTGATTTGCCCCTGGGAGACGAACTTGAGTATGTGAGCAGTTCTGCTACCCTGACTACCCGGGCGAATGGTCATTCCATCTCTGCAAGCATTATAGGTGATAATACACTGCGATTATTTGCCTACTCACTCTCGCAGGTTCCCTTTAATGGGAGCGAAGGTGCAGTTTGCACTTTCACTATTGAGACGGGTACCATTCCAGGGACCTATTCACTCATCCCTGTTGATCCCATTATTGGTGATGTCAATTCTGTTAACATCCTGACCTCCGTTACCAACGGACAGGTCGTGCTATCAGCTCCTGATATTGATGTAAGCCCCCAGACACTGAACTATGACCGAGTGCCCCTCTCCGGGTATTCAGACCGTAGCTTTACCATCTCTAATCAGGGGAATGCAACCCTTGAGGTCAGTTCTATCACAAGCAGTCTTGCTGACTTTGAGGTTCTGGGCTCAAGTACGAGGAGCATCTCCGGTGGATCAAGTGAGAGTGTGACAATTCGTTTTCACTCTAATACTAAGGGCATCTATGCTGAGACGGTAACCATCCAGAGTGATGATCCAGATGAACCAACACAGACTGTTCAACTTGATGTGATTGCCTATGCTGTTAATGAGTTGGACATCAATGATATGTTTGGCCGTAGTGGCCATGGCTCCAACATGACCATAGACATTGCCAACATGGAACCCTTCGTGGGCTTTTCTTTTGATCTCCAGTTACCCAGCGTGATGACCTATTCACCCACCACGGTACAACTAACCAGCAGAGCTGTAGATCATGTCGTGGATGCCACCACCCTGCAGAACGGGAACGTTCGGATTGTAGCCTACTCACCCAGCAACACGGCGTTTACTGGAAATGAAGGTGATGTGGTTGAGTTGGACTTTGATCTGGATGGACAGGGGGGCTACTACACTATCCAATTCACCAACCCCGTTATCGGTGATTCCAACTCCGACAACATCCTCAGTGATCACTACAGCGGAAGCCTTGAAATCGCTTCTCCTGATCTGTCTGTTAACCAGAGTAGCTTCAACTATGGTGAGGTCTCCATTTTTGATACAACTGAAGTGAACTTGACCATCTCTAACCATGGTAGCGATACGCTTCACATCAGCTCCATAGAGAGTGATGAAGCATCCTTCTGGACTGAAACCGCAACACCACTATCTATCAATCCTTCATCGAATACATCCATCCCGATTTATTATCATAACCCCTCTGAAGGGCCGTACACAGGATCACTTAGGATCAGAAGTAATGATCCTGATGAGGACCCTCAGGATATAGCACTTTCAGCTTCATCCTTTATTCCCAACATCATGCGTGTTGAGGACGTTACGCTTTACTCTCTTAGTGCTGGCTGGGTAGGAATTAGTATCGAGAATAACGAGCCCTTTGTGGGTTTTCAGTTTGATTTAAGTGTTCCAGACGGAATCGCATATACCGGAACTGCCCAACTCTCAGATCGAGCACAGAGTCACCAGGTCAGCGTTACAAATCTGGGAGATGGCCTCCTCAGAACGATTGTATACTCTCTGGACCAGAGTGAGTTCACCGGTACATCTGGTGAAGTGCTTGCTTTGGAGTTTAATGTCAGTGATTCAGTGCTGACTTTGCAGCCAAGCCTGTCAGATCCGGTGATAGGGAATGCTGCTTCTGAGAATGTGCTCTCCTCATATGAAAATGGTACAGTTCAAGTGCTCTACGGAGGCCCTGTTTTGTCAGCGATTGATGAACTATCATTATCAGAAGATACAGATAGTCTTGTTCTCAGAACGTCATTCCACGCTTTCGTTACAGATCCTAATACAGTAGATGCAGACTTAAGCTACGAGCTGCTATCATCGACGCATATTACTGTTACACCTGATGGAGATAATTGGACTGTAGCTCCTGAAGAGAACTGGAACGGATCAGAAAACCTACAACTAATAGTCTCTGATGAAAATTATGCTGATACTACTTCCTGGGTTCTCACAGTTAGTCCAGTGAACGATGCGCCAGTTTTAGCAGAACTCTCCGCCCAGGAGATCACGGAAGATGGATCTCTGGTGTTGGTGTTGAGTGCAGACGACATTGATGGTGACAATCTTAGCTACAGTGCAGAGAGTGCTGATGCGAATGTTGTTGTGAGTGTCTCAAATGATAGTCTTTATATGACTCCCTCAGTTGACTGGAATGGTAGTTCAGTAATTACTGTTACTGTCGATGATGGAAGCGGTTCAGATAACTCAACTGACAGTGGCACTTTCACTTTGACGGTAACTCCAGTTAACGATGTTCCTGTCCTGGCAGATATCTCATCTCAAAGTACTCCAGAGGAAACGGCAGTTGATGTTGCTCTTAGTGCTGATGACATTGATGAAGATGCCCTGACCTTTAGTGCAGAGAGTGATACTTCAGCAGTGGGGGTATCCATTACAGGATCTACCCTAACCTTGACACCTGGGACCGACTTTATTGGAGATGCTGAGATTACGGTGACAGTCACAGATGGCACCCTGGAAGATAGTGGATCATTCGTATTAACAGTCAGTCCGGTGAATGACTCTCCTGTATTGGCTGATATCTCATCCCAGGAGATCGCCGAGGATGGTGATCTGGTAATCGTATTGAGTGCCGATGACATTGATGGTGACAATCTGACATTCAGTGCTGAGAGTGCTGATGCAAATGTGACAGTCTACGTATCCAATGATAGTTTATATATGACTCCGGCTGTAAACTGGAATGGTAGTTCCGTGATTACAGTGACAGTAGATGATGGTAGTGGCTCAGACAATGCCACAAATACAGGTTTATTCACTTTGACTGTGACACCTGTTAATGATGCTCCAGTTTTGACAGATATCTCAGCTCAGAATACACCAGAGGAGACAGCAGTTGATGTAGCTTTATCAGCGGATGACATTGATGAAGATGCTCTGACCTATAGTGCAGTGAGTGATACCTCTGCTGTACAGGTATTGGTTACAGGTTCTACTCTCACGTTGACTCCTCAGACCAACTTTATCGGTGGTGCTACAATAACTGTAGTTGTAATGGATACCAGTTTATCTGATACAGGTAGCTTCACCTTATCTGTAAATCCCGTGAATGATGCTCCTGTTCTGACTGATTTAACAGATCATGAGATCATAGAGGATAGTTCATTAGTAATCGTATTAAGTGCCGAAGATATCGATGGAGATAATTTGACATACAGTGCGGTTAGCGCTGAATCGGCTGTTGGTGTGATCGTATCAAATGACAGCTTATACATGACTCCTTCAGCTGACTGGAATGGCAGTTCTGTGATTACAGTAACTGTTGATGATGGCAGCGGTGAAGACAATGCTACTGATAGTGATACATTCACATTGACAGTACTTCCGGTTAATGATGCACCAGTTCTGGCAGATATCTCAGCTCAGAATACACCAGAAGAAACGGCAGTTGATGTTGCTTTTAGTGCTGATGACATTGATGAAGATGCTCTGACCTATAGTGCTGTTAGTGATACTTCAGCTGTTCAGGTATCGGTTACAGGCTCTACTTTAACTCTAAGTCCTCAGACGAATTGGAATGGAGTTGCTCTCATAACAGTAATCGTGAATGACAGCACTGAGACAGCAAATTCAACTGATACTACTTCTTTCCATCTAACAGTAACACCAGTGAATGATCCTCCCCAGATTCATACAGCAATACGGGACACATCAATACTTGAAGACAGTGTCCTAACGATTCCGTTTTGGATATCGGATGATGATGAAACTGATACACTGTCAGTCACTCTCAGTGGGAACGTTGACAATTTGTCAGCATCCTATACCGATTCTATTCTCACGATTGTTCCCAATGAGAATTGGAACGGATCAGTTGGTGTGATTCTTTTGGTATCCGACAACGATACTACCGTGACGGATACTTTCAGTTTGGTGGTTCTGCCGGTCAATGACCCGCCACAAGCTTTTGACTTGATTTCCCCAGGGCATGAGTTGGTAGTTGCTGATGGGGACAGTGTTGATGTAACTTTTAGGTGGGAAGTTGCCCAGGATGTTGATGGTGATCAACTACTGCATGGTCTAAGTATTTTCAGTGGTAGTGAGTTCGATTCACTTTTCATAGGTGATGAAAACGAACTGAGAGTGAATATCGAAACTTTCCCCCGAGATATATGGCTTACCTGGGAGGTCTGGGTGACTGATGGGCAGGATACGATATGGTCAACATCGGCATTTCAACTGATGATCGATCAAGTCGTGGGGATAGATGATAATGACATGATTCCGGATGAATTTGTGCTTAACCAGAATTATCCAAATCCATTTAACCCCACAACGACAATCCGTTACGGATTACCAGATGTGGCAGATATTTCTGTCATAATCTATGATTTAAAGGGACGAGAAATTCGATTCTGGAATTTTGAATCCCAAACTGCAGGCTGGTATAATTTGACCTGGCAGGGAGATTCTCAAGGTGGTGAACAGATAGGAACTGGGCTGTATTTCTGCAGGATTGTGGGCGGAAACTATTCCAGAACTATTAAAATGATTTACATGAAATAGGTGATGAGATGATTAGAATTCTGATAATTACGATTGCAATTGCATCAATACTTTATGCCGGTGGGGAAGTGCCTCCTCAATTGGACCCCTACAACCCACAGTATGAACCTGGAGTGGTTCTTGTGAAATTCAAGGATGATGTGGCCCTAAATCATGATGCCCTGGCTAAAGCTACCAATCCAGTATTTGGAATCTCAAGTGTTGATATGCTAAACCTGGAATTTGACCTCACCGAAACTCGGAAAGTCTTTAAACAGGTTGAACAACGATCATTGCCCAAAATGGTGCAAATGCCTCAGGGGTATATCGAGGCTCCAAACCTTCATAATACCTATAAATTAACTTTCGATGGAAATGCCTCTGTTGAAACCATTGTGCAAGCCTACTCTGAGAATCCTAACATTGAATTCGCCGAACCTGATTATCTAGTTGGAGTAATGGACATATATCCAAACGATCCACTCCTTTCGGAGCAATGGCATTTAGATGCCGTAAATGCCCCACAAGCTTGGGAAATTACTGCAGGAGATTCAACCCAGGTCATTGGTATTCTTGATACTGGTGTTGATTATGATCACCCTGATCTTACAAATAAAATATGGACGAACACTGGTGAGATTCCTGACAATGGATTGGATGATGATGGAAATGGTTTCGTCGATGATATTCATGGTTGGGATTTTGTTAATGATGACAACAATCCCGATGATGATAATAGCCACGGTACACACGTAGCAGGTATTGCGGCAGCTGAGTCTAATAACGGTGTTGGTATCTCCGGGATTGCATGGAACTCAAAAATAATGTCTATAAAGGTGTTCCAAAGTTCGGGCTATGGTTCATCGTCAGATGTAGCAAGTGCTATAGAATATGCATCCGATAATGGGGCTCAGATATTGAATTTCAGTGGCGGGGGTTATAGTGAATCAATGGTGGTGAAAATAGCCATTGCAAATGCGTATGCCGGATCAGGTAGTGGCCAGGGGTCTATCCTCATTGCAGCAGCAGGGAATAGCTATTTCAAGATCGATAAGCCTTTTCCACCATTTCCGTATTATGCACCCATGTTTCCAGGGTGCTATGGGTTTGTCGTTGGTGTGGAGGCCACAGATCAGTCTGGACAAAATGCTCCGTTTTCAAATTTTGATCCCACTGGACCGATACTTACAGATGCATGGGGATTTTGGAATGAATTTGGGCATAACTATGAAATCAAAGCTCCAGGAGTTGGGATATATAGCACTTTTCCAAATGGTGGATATCATTCACTAAGTGGTACTTCGATGGCAACGCCGATAGTTTCCGGTGCAGTTGCGCTATTAAAAAATATTGATCCAAGTCAATCAAACGAAACAATTATTGCAAAATTAATTCAAAGCTCAAATAATGGGATGCTGGATATTTTAAGTCTTTTAGAATGTGAATTGGTCCCTGATCTGTATTTTGAAGAATTTACTATATCGGACACTCTGATATCAGGTGATAATGATGGTATTGCTGATTCTGGTGAGAGGATAGAATTGTTTTTAACAGTTAAAAACGCTGGTGGAGCTACGGACAGTGTCTGGACGAAAATTCGATTTGGTGGATTTGAAGATACAACTACCGCATCAATAATAGATAGCACGAGTTATATAGGTAGCCTTTCAGAGTACTCACATAGCACCGGACAATCCGATCCATTTGTAATACAAATCAGTCCAAACCTTGTGAATGACAGGCATATTATTTTTGAATATGAAATCGGTAGCCGTCTGAACACGATAAAGACTGGTACAATTACTATCGTCGTACAAAATGGAATTGAAATTTCTGGAACAATCGCAAAGCTGGAATTGAATTCTGATGCATACTATCTTGTCTCAGAGCCAGCCGTAATTGATTCTCTGATCATACATCCCGGTGTTACAGTGCGCTTTTCATCTGGAATGTTCTTTATGATTACAGACTTTATTAGCGCAGTCGGGTCTCCTGATAGTATGATTACTTTCAAGGGAGCGAATGATGCTGGTGTGCGTGGGATAATAATGGGGGAGGTCGCAACATCTAACTTTGAATACTGCATATTTGAAGATGGTTCGGGAAGTTACACTGATCCACCATATCTGGTAAACCCACAACGAATTCATAATTCAATATTCAGATATAATCACTACAAACGACCATTCGATTTGGTTGCAGGTATGGATGTCCAGAAAAATATTATTACTGACAACTGGTACAGTGGATACGGTGAACATAACCTTATTATGGCCTGGGGTATACCAGACAATTTTAGACATAACATTGTTGCAAATAATATTGATGTGGATAATACGGGATCAGCTATCAAATTTTATGGTAATTCAGATTTATCTTATATGAGGGATAATGTTTTTATTGGAAATGAAAAATTCAGTGTAGGTACAACTAATTGGAACGGTTGGCCCATGGGTATTTATAATATTCCAGAACAGTATTGGGGTGCATCTGATGAGGATTTTATAAGAAGTCAAATATTGGACTTTTATGAATATTCTGACAGACCTGCCTTAGAACCTGACTCTATCCTTGTAGTTCCCCCTGTATTGGCACATGGGGTAGTTACCGATATCTTAATTGATAGCATCTCGATTAACAAATATGATAACCCATATAATGGCGCTGGTGGTATAGGGAATATCAGTGTGCAAAATCTTGAATTTAAAGTGGTTTTTAACCGACCTATGAATGTCTCCGAGATACCTCTCGTAACTTTTGGAGTCACCGAACCTTATACTCAACAAGTGGTGATAGATTCTGCCCATTGGAGTTCAGATTCCACCATTTGGACTGCATATAAATCCGTTGGCCTCGAGACGGGCGACGGGCTGCAAACCGCACGAGTTACAAATGTATTTGATGATGAGCATTTTCCGATCCCAATTGAACAGACGAGATTTGAATTTCTCATCCAGGCTGCTGGTGCTTTATCTGTTGCTTTCAATGCTACACCCGGTATTGGTAAGGTGGATCTGGAATGGCCCCCTGCCTCAACCGAGGATGCTTTGGGTTACAATATGCACCGCGCATTGAAACTCAATGATTCGACCTGGACTGATTTCAGTATGATTAATGATGTGCTTATCACGGACAGTACCTATATCGATTTCGATATAATACCTGATAACACCTATCGATACAAATACACTGTATTGAGTACCGATTTTGTTGAGAGCGATCCATCCAAGATTATTGCATCTACACCGTTTTCAGCTGCCAATGGTGATGCTAATGGTGATCTATCCGTGAACGTCCTGGATATCATCTCCATGGTCTCCTATGTGCTTGAGGGATCACCAACACCCTTCCTGTTTGATGCAGCGGATCTCAACGGTGATGACCAGGTCAATGTCCTGGATATTATCAGTGTGATCAACATCATCCTGGGTAATACAGCCAAGATTGCCACTCAGCCAGGAGAAGCAATTGCAGCTCTCGAAAACAACGAGTTCTGGATATCAACACAAAATGCCATTGGTGGTTTGCAGCTCAAACTGTCCGGTGATCTCGAAAACGCTCGGGTCACATCTCAGTATGCAATGGAGCTCACTAGCTCAATCAATGCTGACGGGGACATGATTGTATTGCTATACAGTATGAGTGGAGAAGTGCTTCCCATCGGTAATCACGCAATCGTCGGGATCGAGGGTACAGGAAGCATCTCCATCAACGAAATGATTGTTTCTGATCCCAGGGGTCAGGTCATGTTGAGTCGGATCGGTGATCCCAATGAGGTGAAATTACCCAACACCTATATCCTGAAGCAAAACTATCCCAATCCGTTTAACGCCTCAACTACCATTGAATATGCAATCCCCGAAGTGTCTGATATTACGATGACGATCTATAATCTTCGAGGACAGGAAGTATTCAGCAAATCTCAATCGAGCGTTGCTCCTGGGTGGTACTCTTTCACATGGAATGGAAACGATCCGCGTGGGAAAACCATGGCCAGTGGTCTTTATCTTTATCGATTTGAGGCAAAGGGCTACTCCAACGTGAGGAAGATGCTGCTCTTGAAATAATCTAGTAAAAGTTGGACATACATGAAAACCCTCGGTGAAATGCTGAGGGTTTTCTTGCACACTGAGAGTATCAAAAACGCTAAAAGCTACGATTAATGATACTTTGATTTTGAATCGAGTTTTAAGACATGGTTTATTGACTTCAGACGGTGCTATGAAGTGTTCGATTTGGTGTCTCATAAACGAAGGTTATTGATACTAGAATAACCCCCAGCAATGCTAGGTCACCAGGGCTTGGGGGGATTAAATATAGCCAGGGATCCGCCTTGTGAAGCTTATCAGAGTAAGGGCCGATCTCATTTCCACAGATACAACATTCTAATGCAACCCCTACTGAGTTAGGGTTTTAGAGTGTGGATCCACAGGGACTTGAACCCCGAACCGACGGATTATGAGTCCGAAAATGAACAGGTATAACTATATTATTATTAGTTACTTACATTGGACATGTTAGATTCTGTGTG
>Ga0307989_1001310_pt1 | contig 13652 bp, 11 predicted proteins | sample EllFjometagen185_FD_203164 | JGI IMG/M metagenome (GOLD analysis project Ga0307989, IMG submission 203164) | Marine microbial communities from Ellis Fjord, Antarctic Ocean - #185 | ecosystem: Environmental > Aquatic > Marine > Unclassified | place: Southern Ocean | collected 2014-10-08
TCACTCCTGTGGATATTCCGCTGAAGTACTAGATCAGCCACAGACTGATATGTATTACACAGTCGAAACTAAACACTGCCTGGGATGTAAATCTCTGGTGACTGTTGCTATAAAAGCGCATGCTGCCTCTATGATAGGTGGAGATGGTGGTGGCCGTACCCGTACCCGTCTCTCCATTGGTAGTTGTCCGGACTGCTCTTCTAGGAATGTTCTGCCATGGGATGCTAAGCATTCTTGTCCGAAGTGTGGGGAGCATATGACAGAGTGTGAACAAAAATGACATGGCAGCAATAGAATTCAGAACTTTCTTGGTGGAAGGATAACCTTATGGATCATTTAAATTTCTTCAATCCTTTTAGTCATAAAGAGGTCGGGCAAGAAGACCCATTAACCAGAGCATTTCTCGTCCTGCTGCGTTATGAAGCACAAGCGCAGGCAATCGTTCTTGATCTAATCAGAGAAGAGTTAGCTGAATACACCTCAATTCCTACGCTCACTCAAATGTCTAGAACTGCAGATATAATGACTCAGGCAGTTAGTTTACCACAAACCATACAAAGGTTAGTTTCAGTTTTAATCACAGACGAAAAGATTGAAAACCTGCCCTCTATTGAACCCATCGAAAGAGGAGCTCGCTATGATGGCGTCTTGGATTATGGCGATTGGACATTCATTATTGAGAATAAACCATCAGCTGGTGATGTTTGGCAGGACCAACTTAAGCCAGCCATATCATCGTTAAAGGGTTCTACAGATGTTGAAGTCATTCCCCGTTGTGTGTGCCTAGTTTGGCGGGAAATTATCTTGAGGCTGGGTCAATTAGAACAGAACCAATTGCTATCGCACCAGGGTGAAATCATGTTGGGAGACTTCCTAGCCATGATAGACGATGAATATTCTTTTCTAGCCCCATTTAAATCCTTCTCGCTATGTAAGAATGATCCGGATCGATTGGTTAAAAGATGTCGGCTTATAATAGCCAATATTGCTAAAATGGTAAATTTAGAAGTGGGTAATCGCCGAAGTCGCTTTCCATATATCTACTATCCTGAAGGGATCGTAGAGGAGATTGATTTGGAATCCAGGAGCATACGTGATGTTTCAAAATCTTGGGATTTGTATGTCAATTTGTGGCCAGCTGATACTGTCACTCAGGCGAAAGCATTTTATGCGGTAGTGAATCGGGGTATGTTACTAAAGCTTCTTGATAAAGGCTGGGATATTAGACCGAACCTACACTTCTCTTATATGAGTACTCATCTTGTTTGGTCTTTCTTTGAGACACCGATAGAAGATTACCTTGATATTTGGATGGAGAAAAAACACCCATATGGTCAGTGGACTTTAGAAGGTGATAACCTTAGCAAATTGGAGACAGACTTTACACGAATGGGTTTAATCGGAGTCGAAGTAAATGAAGAATTAGAAAGCAAATTTGCCCAAACAGCCCGCAACCATATAAATGTGATACCGGGACTCCATATGACATATAAAATTGATCAAGAAAAAGCAATCGAATGGGAGAGAGCTAACTCACTGGAGTCAAATTTAATTGCCATTATGAATGATGGCTTAAGCCCATGGGGGCAGAAACTCATTAAATAGGTCTTTCTGTGTCTAATAGTATTGACATGAGTTAAACCAGTTAATAGCGTTTTATCCTATCCAATCACATTGCATACTAATATCCACGGGCTATATTTTTTGCATACAAACGGGGGTTTTATCATGGGAAAGAATATGATTGCAAAAGATCGCTGGCTATCCGTCGAAGAAATTGCATTTCACCTCGGTATTAAAAAGGATACTGCCTACAAGTGGGTAGCAAAAAAACACATGCCTGCCCATAAAGTTGGACGTCTCCTGAAATTTGATAAAGCAGAAATAGATGAGTGGGTCAGATCAGGGAACGCAGAGACTTAAAAATAGCAATCATTATATTGGGAAATTAAATGAGTAAAAGTATTGAGCTAATACCGGATCCGGCTGCATTAATATCATCATTAAGAGATATTGGATACTCAATCGAGACCGCAATTGCTGACTTGATAGACAATAGTATCACGGCGGCTAGTTCCACCATAGATATTCGGTATCTTTGGAACTCAGGACATCCATGGTTAGCAGTGATCGATGACGGCATCGGAATGTCGAGACCGGAATTGATTGATGCCATGAGATTTGGAAGCTCCCATCCAGATGCTGAACGACACAAAGATGATTTGGGTCGTTTTGGACTTGGTTTAAAAACTGCCTCATTCTCCCAATGCAGGAACTTGATTGTCCTAAGCAAAAAGGAAGATTCGATTTCATGTTTCGAGTGGGATTTAGATAAAATTTCACAAGCGAATGATGGCAGGTGGTCGTTGGAACAGGTTGACAATACAGATGTTGAGAAGCACCACATCCTAAATCAACTGGTCAATCCACATATCAACGAGTTTGAATCAGGTACGATCGTACTCTGGCAAAAAATGGATAGGATTACTAGTGCAGGAGCAGAAAAAAACTTCAACTCTACCATGTCCTTTGTCAGGGATCATATCCGATTGGTCTTCCATAGATATCTTTCTCCTGATAAAGGATTTAAAAAAATTAACATCTTGGTAAATAGCGATTCTCTCAAGGCATTCAACCCATTCAACCCTACTTCGAAAACAACTGTGGAGTTACCCCTACAGCGAATATTTATAGAGAATCATAAAGTGGAGATACTACCATTTATCCTTCCTCATCATGACAAGGTCAGTGAGGAAGAGTGGAGAGACTATGCAGGTGTGGGTGGCTACACTGCGAACCAGGGTTTCTACATTTATCGAAATAGAAGATTAATAATAAAAGGAACTTGGTTTAGACTTCTTAAAAAGGATGAATTGAAAAAGCTCATCAGGGTTCGAGTTGACATTCCCAACTCTATGGATACTATATGGAACATTGATATTAAAAAGTCTCAGGCAACACCTCCTGAGCCAATCCGGAAAGAGTTCCTCCAAATCATAGACAAGATCGAATATTCTGGTAAAAGAGTATTTCATCAGAAGGGCGCTAGGTTAAAGTCTATTGGAAAGTATCCCATTTGGCTAAGAGTAGCACAAAACGATGAAATCAATTACAAAATTAACAGAGACCACCCTGTTCTATCCAAATTTTTCAATTTTGAATCAGGTGGTGAGGTAAATGAGGAGCTGCTTAGCCTAATTGAAGCCAGCTTTCCAAAAGATCAGTTTTTTTCTGATTATGCCGGGACCCCTGAAATTGTAAATAAGCATTCTGAAAAAAGCACACCTCTGATAGAAAGTTTGGATAAGCACCTCGCGGTGATTGAAGGAATTCTCACTGAGCGAGATACCATTATTGAATATTTTGCATCAATTGAACCATTTAAATCACGTCTGGAAGAGACAATACTATTACTCGAGGAGCATAAGTTCACAAATGAATGATAAACATACGAAACTCTATGCTCTTGAGGATGCTGCTACTCTTTGTTTGAAACCACTAGCTAACAAGGATATAGATCAAATATCAGCCTCGAACATTCAGGAAGCTGTAAATAGGTCAACTATGCTTTTTGACGGACAGTATGAATACGAGGAAGCAGAAATCGAATTGGTAACTAGACGCTTGGAGGAGAAATTTGATACTAGCATGTCACTTGGTACCATGTTCTACAAGATCGAAGATTATAGGCCCTGGCTCGATGATAAAAAGGGTGATATCGATTGGTACTACAGGGATAGATTTTTAAGGTTTTTAGATCAGGAAAAATTCCCCCCTCGGGTTATTCAAAGTATCGATGATATAACAGATCAGATTCTGGATCATTTGGAAAATCCTTCGAAGGAAGGCCCGTGGAAAAGGCGCGGGCTTGTTGTTGGTCACGTCCAATCTGGTAAAACAATTAACTATACTGCCTTGATAAATAAGGCATCAGATTGTGGCTATAGAGTCATCATTGTTCTTGCTGGACTTCTGAACTCTCTAAGAGATCAGACTCAAGAGAGACTGGATGAAGGATTTATTGGGTTCTCTACAAAAAATAAACATTACTTTGGTGTAGGTAACTTTGACAATCAAAGGAAACCTGCCTCTTTCACCACCAGTGAAACAGATTTCAAGAGTGTAATTGCTAATGCAGTTGGAGTAGGACTAGCAGATCTCAAAGAGCCGGTCATTCTGGTGATAAAGAAACATAAGAATACATTAGAGAATTTGATAGATTGGTTAAAATTCAACAATCCGCACAATCTTGACAAATATCCAATGCTTCTGATTGATGATGAAGCTGACAATGCTTCAGTCAATACAAGCAAAGATCCTACTCTTGCTACAACTATTAATCGGAAGATACGTGAATTGATTTCTCTTTTTAGTCAATCCACCTATTTAGGGTATACAGCCACTCCGTTTGCCAATGTGTTCATTGATCCAGATTCTGAAGATAAGATGATTGGAGATGATCTTTTTCCTGAAGACTTCATTCTGAGTCTTGATCCTCCGTCCAATTATTTGGGCGCAACAAGGATATTCACTCAGGAAAGTGATTTAGATATTCTTAAGATCGTTGACGATTTTCAAGATGTATTACCTCTCAAGCATAAGAAGGATCATGACCCGGGATTCCTTCCTGAATCACTGGAAAATGCGATTATAGAGTTTGTCATCGCAAGGGCTATTCGGTTGTTGAGGGGACACCAAGACAAGCATCATTCCATGATGATAAATGCTACTCGCTTCACTATCGTCCAAGGCAACATAAAACTATTGGTAAAAGCATTTTTAAGGCAGTTGCAAGATTCGATTCTGAATTACTACCGCCTTGACTCAGGTATCGCACTCCAAGATTCTGTCATAAGTAGAATATTTGACATTTGGGATACGGAATTCTCTGAGTCACATGCTGACTGGGAAGAAATTCAAATGATGCTAAAGGAATCTGTATCAAAGATTGGAGTTATCGAGGTGAACTCATCTTCAAATGCAGAGCCCCTTGACTATTCAAAGGAGAGGCATCCCAATGGGCGCAGTGTTATTGCCATAGGTGGTATGAGTCTTTCGAGGGGACTCACCCTTGAAGGATTAATGGTAAGTTACTTCCTTCGCAATTCAATCATGTATGATACTCTAATGCAGATGGGGAGATGGTTTGGATACAGACCTGGTTATGAGGATCTATGTCGAATCCACATGACTGCAGAAGCACAAGGGTGGTACACACATATTTCAACTGCAACTGAGGAACTCCGAAATGAGTTTAGGCAGATGAATGCCAAGAAAATGACTCCTAGAGATTTCGGGTTATGTGTAAGAAATCATCCGGACTCTTTAATTGTGACCGCTAGAAACAAAATGAGAACGGGAAGAAAAGTTTTGAGAGAAGTCAGTTTGGATGGAAGGCTTGTTGAGACTGCCGTGTTGATTGATAATATTTCTACGATCAATTTTAACATTCAGCTTCTAAACTCGTTCATTTCAGAGATCCGTGATATTAAAGAACCACTGGATCTGGGTAGTGATGCTGAAGCCGTTGCCCTGGCCGGATCATCTGGATATCTATGGCAAATGATCGGCAGCGATCAGATAGTAAGTTTTATAAAAAATTTCAGGAATCACAATGCATCAATCTTGACTGAAGCGACTCCACTCATTACACACATTGAGAAACTTCGCAATGAAGGAATTGAACAGTGGGATGTTCTTTTAGCTTCAAATGCTAGAAAAAAAGGCAAACCAGAAGACGTGGCTGATTATAGCGTTTACAAACAGAAGCGTGCTGTGAACAGACCAAGTTTCGCAGGACTTGCGATCAATGGAGATCGCCGACGGGTCGGCTATGCAAGTCAAGAAGCCATAGGGTTGGATAAAAACAGGGTTCAAGAGTCTGTAAAGGAATATTTGACCAAGAATACGGATAAGGAATCTGCACCTGCTTCAGTATACCGAGAATTGAGAGAAGAACTAACAAATCGTCCACTTCTCTTGCTACACTTATTGGATTGCCACCACGAAAACCAGACAGAGTCGATCCATGAAAATGGTGCTGTCGCATATGGTATCAGCTTCCCTGGAAGCCCGCTAACTAGAAGACCTGAACGTCTCGTCGAGTACATTGTTAACACGACTTGGTGGAGGAATCAGTACGCTGATGTGCTTGAAGAAGAGGAGGAAAATTATGATGAATAATCCGTGGGAAAAAATTTCGAAGCCACAGAAGGATCTTAGTGCGAGGAGGGTTGATCATACACATCCGTTGAATCTGTTTTGGGCCAAAGACCACTTTGGAAACTATTTACTAGTCATTGAAGTGGGTAAATTTCCTGAGCACCGAAAGATGGAGCTTCCATCCTTGGAGGGTATAGAGCTCAGACCATTGCATGCGGAAGATGATTCAAATGGTGATCGACTCGTATTGCTTTTGAGGGAGCAAAGTAACTGGCAGCTATTTTATGCAATTTGCTCAGATATCATTACTGCAACGAAAGAAATCGACCAAGTCATAAAAGCCCCTGAAATCATCTTGGGCAGATTACTTAGGTGGCAAGAATTTCTGAAAAACAAGCGAGATAGACTGCTCTCTGAAGAGAAAATTAAAGGGCTAGTTGGAGAGTTGGTTTTTCTCAAAGAAAAGCTGATATCTGTATTTGGTCCGCAAGATTCATTAACTTTTTGGCAGGGACCACTCGGTTACCCCCAGGATTTTAGTGTGAATGATACTGCTGTGGAAGTTAAGGCTCAGTCTGGTGGCACGGCACCCAATGTAAAGATCAATTCTGCAAATCAACTAAGCACCCAATTGGATAAATTATATTTACATGTAATTACTCTTGGTAAGAGCACTCCGGAGGATAAGGATTCTATCAATCTCCCAAAATTAGTGTCAGACTTGCGCTTTCAGATGCAAAGTCATAGTCTAAAAGCCTATGTCGATTTTAATGATTTGCTCATTAAATATGGGTACATCGATTTAGAGGCGTACGAAAAGTACAACTACATCCTAAGTGCACAGACCACATTTGAAGTAAAGGATGAGTTCCCGAGAATCTGTGAAAACGATCTTATACCCGGCATTGCTCATCTCGTATACAGCATTTCTCTTAATGCTTGTGAAGGATTTGAAGGCAAACCCGACTGGATGGAGGAAAACAATGACTGAATCTTCATATTATCAAGAACTTATGCAGGAGATCTTTGCTAAATCAGATTCTGCAGAAGATTTCAATGAAACAGTTTTCACAGAAACGGTTTCTGATTTTCTTATTGATCAAGCGATCATAGATGAATACACATATGTTGGTTTTCGAAAAGAAACACTCGGTATCAAAGTGGACGCTTGGACTCTCAACGACGAGCTTGAAAAGCTCACATTATTTGTGACTGACTTCAGGTTTTCGCCAAGCGCTGAGTCCCTTACTTCCCAAGAAGTGATTCGGAGCTTTAAACGTGTCGAAAAATTTCTGCGATATTCAATAGAAAAGAAATTAAGTAGTCAACTGGAAGAAAGTATTCCAGCATTTGAACTCGCCAAAAATATCCATGATAGTTGGGAGCGTATCTCCACAGTTCACATTATACTTCTCTCAAATGCTGTATTAAGTAAGAGGGTTGAATCCTACGATGAATCAGAATATATCGGTAGGAAGATTACTTATGATATTTGGGATGTTTCACGTCTCGAGAGGATTGAGGCCGCCGGGGTTGAGCGAGAAGAGGTGGTGTTAACTTTCGAAAGTGGTATCAAATGCTTACCCGCATCGGTCGGGGAGAAACACCTTGAATCTTATCTCCTAGTCATGCCAGGCAAGACATTGTCAGAACTATACGAAAGGTATGGTGAGAGGCTGCTTGAACAAAATGTTCGCACTTTTCTGCAATTCAGAGGAAAGGTTAATAAGGGAATAAGAAATACAATTATCCATGAGCCAGAAATGTTTTTTTCGTATAACAATGGACTCTCTGCCACAGCGGAAAAAATATCCACTAATGCTGATAAAAGTTCAATTCTATCCATCACAAACCTCCAAGTTGTGAATGGTGGTCAAACTACAGCGTCCATTTTTAATGCCTGGAAAAAGAACAAAGCTGATCTTGAAAATGTGTTTGTGCAGGTAAAGCTTACTGTGATTGACAATAAGGAGGTTGATGAAATTGTTCCCAAGATTTCAGAATATGCCAACACTCAAAACCGAGTAAGTGCGGCAGATTTCTTTTCAAATCACCCATTCCATTTGAGGGTTGAAGAGTTTTCACGCAGAATCTGGGCACCAAGCCCTGCGGGTGGACTAAGAGAGACCCATTGGTTTTATGAAAGAGCGAGAGGCCAATATGGGAATGCACAGAGTAACTTGACTCCTGCCAAGAGAAAGGAGTTTCAGGGGATTAATCCGAGAGCTCAGATGTTCACTAAAACTGATCTGGCGAAATTTATTATCACTTATGCAATGCAACCGCATATAGTGAGCATGGGAGCTCAGAAAAATTTTGCTAAATTTGCTTCTGAGATTGGTAAATCTTGGGAGAGCCAAGATAAACAGTATAATCAGCTGTATTTTGAGCAACTCCTCGCAAAAGGGATAATGTTTAGATATCTCGACAGAAATATCATGAGACAGGATTGGTATGGTGGATACAAAGCAAATATAGTCACATACTCCATCGCCAAGCTTGTTAATATGGTTCAAGAGACAGGCAGGCGGATAGACTTGGAAAAAATATGGTCGAATCAGAAGTTATCCGATGCCATGGAAGAACAACTCTTGGAAATAGCAGAAGAGGTAAACGAAGAGATTCAGAACACGCCTGATGGTATTACAAACGTTACGGAGTGGTGCAAGAGAGCAATGTGCTGGGAAAAGATTCAAAATCTCAACATTGACTTATCAAGGGAGCTATTTGAAGAACTATTATATGCAGATACTGCAAGAGCTCATGAACATAATGCTGTGCAGGTTCAGGAAATTCAATCTGGGATTGTAATTCAGGCATATGTGATAGAGAAAGGGTCGAAACATTGGGTTCGGCTCCTTGAGTGGGCTTCAAAGAATAAAGCATTCAACACACAACAAATGAGTATTGTTGAATCAGCTTGCTTCATCCCGAAAAGATTACCTACTGAAAAGCAGGCTATGGTGATAAAGAAGCTGGAGGAACAGGCTATACAGGACGGGTTTTACCCGAACGATACCTAAATATGGAGCAATTCAAGATATTGGATCTTTTTGCAGGTCCAGGTGGTTTGGGCGAAGGATTTTCGAGCTATTCTAGTGAGGACGTACGATACAGTATTCCTCTGTCGATTGAGATGGAGCAAACAGCAAGATCTACCCTCAAGTTAAGGAAATTTTTTCACGAGTTTAGAGATTCAGCTGTGCCCTCAGAGTATTATGAGTTCCTGCGTCAGGAAATTAGCCTTGAGGAGCTTTACGCCAAGTATTCTGCGGAGGCGTCACAAGCTGAAAATGCAGCTTGGATGGCAGAACTGGGGAAAATTGAACCAGATGAATTGGACCGCAGGATAAGAAAAGCAATTCCAGTTGGAGATCCTTGGGTGTTGATAGGCGGTCCACCGTGCCAAGCGTATTCAGTTATCGGTCGTTCTAGGGTGAATGGAATTAATCCAGATGACCATCGTGTTTTCCTTTATCAAGAATACTTGAAAATTTTAGCTGAGTATGAGCCATCCATCTTTGTCATGGAAAATGTTCCTGGCCTACTTTCCGCAAATGTGAATGGCCATTCCATATTCGATCAGATTATTGCAGATTTAAGTAAACCAAGAGATGCACTTGCTCGTGCTGGTGGCCACCGATACAGGGTATTTTCACTCGTAACAAATCAGACTCGCAAGGATATGTTTGGTGAGATAATTTGCAATCCAAAAGATTTTGTCGTCAAAATGGAAAATTATGGGATACCTCAAAAAAGACACAGGGTAATTCTATATGGAGTGAGGGAGGATTTTTTACCTGATGACTTCCCAACTCTTCTGGAACAACCACAAGTCTCGACAAGCGATGTGATTTCAGATTTACCAAGGATAAGAAGCGGTATGACTCAGGAATATGATAGCAAAAACTCTTGGGTTCAAGCCATGACAGACATGGACATAGATTTGCGTAAAATGTACTCTCAACTCAGCTCGATACTTGGTGCCGACAATACATCATTTAAAGCACCACAAAAGGATCGAGGTGCTCAGTTTATTAGCTCTCCCAATAAAAAAGCAGTCCAACATAAACCAGAGTGGTATGGTGATAATCATCTCCAGGGAGTCTGTAATCATGAGAGTAAGGGGCATATGACAGGAGATCTCTATCGGTATTATTTCGCAGCCAAATATGCTCTTAACAATGATGTTTCACCCAAGCTTCAAGATTTTCCTGAGGAATTGTTGCCAAACCACAAAAATGCATCTCCTGGAAAAAAGAACTATGCTTTTGCAGACAGGTTTAGAGTTCAATTGGCAAAACTCCCATCAACAACAATTACGTCTCATATCGCAAAAGATGGCCACTATTACATTCACTATGATCCGACTCAGTGTAGAAGCCTAACAGTGAGGGAAGCAGCTAGACTTCAAACGTTTCCCGATAACTATTTCTTCTGTGGTAGCAGAACGGACCAGTATAGACAAGTTGGGAATGCAGTACCTCCTATGTTAGCATATCAAATTGCTGGTATAACGGCAACCATACTAAGGCAGGCTAAGTGCAATAATGAATGACAGGGACAGAGAATGACTATCAACGATCCACATTCCGACTACCGCGATGAATATGGCCATGTGGGTCCCTGGCTTCCAAATTGAACCGTTCATATAGCACTGGTGCAACTATACGAGACATAGAGCTGGCACAAAAGCAAAGATGTGCAAGGTTGAAAATGATGTGGAGGGATACAATTAACTCACAAAGCGATGCTTTCTCGGGAAGCAGCTTAAGCCTAAAGCGTTAGACAGAAATTGAGGAGTTTTAATGAATAGAGATTCTTTGGTAAGACTTGTTACAAATCTTTTCCAATGGTACACAGCACCAGGTATGCCGGAGAGAGGTATTGAATGTTTCCTGTGGGTGGAATTGTTTCGAAAAGAGCTTAAGTATCCAGCAAAGCACATTAAGGTTCAAAAAGATCACGATACCAAAGGTAAGGAAAAGTACCGACCCGATATAATTCTCAACTCATCAAATTTTGCAGCATTTGCAGTAGAGATAAAAAAACCAGATTTAAGCAAATCTGCATTCATCAATGGTCGGGCTCAAGTTGCAGGCTATGCGAAGAAGTTAAATATGCCATATGCAATCATAACTGATGGTGTGCGTTGGGATGTTATTGCTATTAGTCAAAATCGAAATCAGTACCGGCATATATGGTCACACCGCTTAGTCAAATCTAGTGACTTATCAGCTGACTTTCTCCTAGCACTAAGACCAAAAATGATCCAAAGATTTTTTTCCTATTCTGATCAAATATTTGGTACGATTGGATACAAAAAATTGCATGAAACTGCTGTAAAAGCTGCTATGAGCTCAAAGAACCTAAAAAACGTACTACTTGACCAGCCCAACGCATCTCATCCGCTTATGAGGTTAGTAAACAGGCAATTGCAGCTTTATCTTTTAAATAAAACAGAGAAGCCTAGCGGGGAATGGATTGCTTTTAAGCCAATCAAGTGATTTGTATATCAAAGAGCTGCCTCACGTGCAGGGAAGTGGATGACGATGGATACAAGCGAGTCTGTATCTGGAAGCAGCTTAAGCGCAAGACGTTAAATGTAGCTTCTTGTGGCGAAGACTAATTTTAAAACAAATATAGGAGAATGAAATGGATATTAAAAATAGTGTAGATCAAATTGACAAAACATCAAATCCGATACAACGGATAATTGTTGCTATTGTTGCTCCGATTGTAATAGTGCTTCTCGGTTACGGCCTTATGAATATTCTTGATAACAACGGACCTCTTCGGCGTCATGTAAGCCCAGATGAATTAGACGAGAGCTGGTGGCTCTGGTTAATTATCATAACGTGTGTTGGTATATTTGAGTATACTTGGTTTCGAAATCGCGACAAATAACAAACGAGTGAATACAATTTAGAAGTAAGCATAACGATATTAGTCCTTGAAAGGAATGATTATGGGAAAAGACAATTCAATGGAAGCATTGTCAGCTGCATGGCTAGAGGAGAAGAAGGAACTAGCCAGGATTGTATCTATCAAGGAAGGACATATTGTCATCAACATGGGTTTCGAGTACAATATTAGTCTGAAAACAATCTCCTCTGAGAAGGATGTCCTTAAGTGGGCACATCACCTTTGCGAGAAGACATGGTTGACAATTCCAGTGCTCCGCAGATTTATTGAGGTAGCCATGAGTGAAACAGGATTGAAGCTCCATTGAGCAGCTCAAGCCGAGGGCGCTATACAACCAACACATTTAAGGAGATAATGATGAATAAGGCAATTTTGATCTTTGTACTACTATTACTTTCTGGTTGTGTTCCACATGGAGGCAGACCCATTGTTTATGAGCCAGAAAAAATAGACTCTGTCTTTCCTTTTTATGTTGATGGGAATCCAGTATCAGCTGTCGTTACTGATAATTCAATATTTCAATCATCGTTGGATCATACTTTCCTCGCAAATCGGAACCATATGAGATTATGGATCAGCTATACGAATTTTTCAAAAATCCCCGTTTTGTTTGATCCTATGGAGTCGTTCACCCTTACTCAGAAATACTTAAAAACAGATGAAGAAATAATCCACAAACCGGTCTTTCCATCCACGATCCAAAATTTGGTTTCAAAACAAAAACAGGCAACGATGATTGCAAATGCTTTTATTGGAATCGCAGAAGCAGCCTCTACCGCACCAACAACATTTTACAGCTCAACTGGTGTGAGGGTAATTGCAAATGATTTAAATGAAAAGCTCGATACTGTTGATAAAAATAATGCAGATCGTGCTAAGAATATTGTCGACACTTATGATTACTATATGAAAAGTATAAATTCGATATTAATCAAAAAAAATACTGTGTTCCCATCTCAATCTGTTTCTGGCTTTGTTTATTTTGAGGTAAACGGGCTAAGAAACGGCCAATATTTTTCTCGAGATTACAATTATACTCTTCAAAGCAAATTTTCAGATATTGATTTACCGATTCAATTTAACCCTGTAGAAGGGTATTAATATTTTGGTATAACATGCGTTTGTAGCTGACCTTCCAAGGGGGCCGGCACTCGAAAATGGTGATGAATGGTTCAGAACAGAAATTTGTTTGGAGGAAAATTGACTAGAATATGTAGTGATTGTCAAAAGATCTGCCCTTCAGAGGCAACATATTGCATCCATTGTGGAAAACATCTAAGTGACAAATGTCGAAAATGTGGCGAGACACTACCATCAGGCGCGGTATTTTGTATTGAATGTGGTTCTCGAGTTAAAATTGGTCAACAGGAAGAGTTCGAGAAGGAAAATTCAGACCATAAAAACAAGAAGAATGATTCGAATACAAATAGTCCTGAGACAACGAATGAAGAAAAATACTATGTTTCGATCTTGGACTTAAGGGGTCGTCAAACTCCCGATGATATAAAGAAAAAATATCGCGATCTTGCTAGACAATATCACCCAGATAAAGTTAGTCATTTAGG
>Ga0307989_1001311_pt1 | contig 13651 bp, 8 predicted proteins | sample EllFjometagen185_FD_203164 | JGI IMG/M metagenome (GOLD analysis project Ga0307989, IMG submission 203164) | Marine microbial communities from Ellis Fjord, Antarctic Ocean - #185 | ecosystem: Environmental > Aquatic > Marine > Unclassified | place: Southern Ocean | collected 2014-10-08
TAGACGATAAGTCTTGGTTTCAAGGGATTCTAGTACTCAAAAACGAGAATCAGACCATCGGAGCCATCACTACAATTCAGTCTGATCAAATCATCCGTGAAAATACTAATTATGTTATCAGTATACTTAGTCTAGTGTTTGTTGGTTGTATGATTGTTGTAATACCGGTATCCCTGTTTTTTGGAAGTTCCCTGGCTAAACCTATTTTATTAGTGGTTCTAAGATTAAGAGACATTGCAGAAGGGGAAGGGGACTTAACAACCCGTTTGGAAAGTAACAGTCAGGATGAAATTGGACGCTTGGCTAAATGGTTTAATATTTTCGTCGATAAACTACAGAGAGTTATTGGAAATACTGCCGATAATGTGTCAGAATTAAGTGCTTCTTCAGAAAAATTATCTGAAATTTCCCAAGATCTGGCTGAAAATGTTGATCAAGTGAAGCGCCTGACTAGTGAGGCAGCCGAAATTACTGAAACAACTGCAACAGATATCAACAGCATGTCAGCAAAAGCCGATGGCGCTAATAATCAGGTGTTAAAAGCAGTACAAATAGCACAAGAGAAGTATGTTAATATGGAAAGTATTGGAGCAGCCTCAGATAAGCTCTCAAACTCTGTTAATATCATTGCTAGTGCAGTCGCAGAAATGCTAGCTTCCTTGAACCAGGTCTCAGATAACTCCAGTAAGGGTGCTGAGGTGACGGGGGAAGCAGCGCAACAATCAGAAATTACTCTTAAAAAAGTGGACAACCTGAAATCAGCAGCTAATGAAATTGGAGAAGTCGTTGAGTTGATTAATGGAATCGCAACGCAAACCAATTTGTTAGCACTCAATGCCTCAATAGAAGCTGCCGGCGCAGGAGATGCTGGCAAAGGGTTTAGTGTTGTTGCTAGTGAAGTCAAAGAACTTGCCAGTCAAACCACTGAAGCAACGAGTGACATACGAAGAAAAATTGAAGAGATGCAAAAAAACTCCAAAGAAGTAGATTCGGAAATTGTATCAACGGTTAAAGTAATCGAAGAGATTAACTCAGTAATGAGTATTATCGCCTCCTCAGTCAAAGAGCAAACAACGACTGTTAATGAGATTTCCAATAATATTGCTTCAACGGCTAATGAAGCCAATACTGTTTCTCTGAATGTTAAGAAAACACTTCAATTAGATCAACAGCTAAACACAAACATCGAACAGGTCTCTGAAGCTGCAAAATCGATTCGTTTCACAGCCAAGGAAACGGCAGCTAAAACAAAAAATGCCAATCAAAATATGCGGCAAGTGAATGAGGCCATTGCCATTACATCTAAGGCATCGGATCTGACCAACAACCAGGCCAGAGAATTAGCAGATATTGCCAGCCGGATTAGCGACCTAGTAGTGCAATTTAAAGTATAGGGCCTTAATTAACTATTCCGCAGCAAGCGACGGGTAATGGACCCGACGCTTGGCAATTAAAACTAGAGAAATCATTGAACTGATTTTCTTGTTTTCCTTTGCTTTACATAATCCAATATTGATTTTTCAATTTGAGGATCCAAGGCAGGCTTCTGGTATAAATCCAGCCGTTTTTCCAGTTCCTGGCTCGCCACCTGATCGACACTCTTCTGTCCCTCACTAGACCATTTTTCATAATCTTTGCGGTTAAAAAGGTGCGGTTGAGAAAGATTTTTAAACTGCTGATAGGTCGTTGGATGGGTGAGGTATTCTCCTCCGATGCCGACGTTTTTAATGGTTTCAATGTCAATGGTTTCTTCAGTGATGGATAGTGGTTTCATAATCCTCCTAAAATTGCAGATCATTTCTTCATCAATCAACCATTTTTCAAAACTCATGGATATATAAGATCCCATTTGTCCACACGAATGATAAACCAAGTTAACGCCACTTCTTAAAACAGTACTTAACATCAAACTCCCTTCAGCCAACGCTTGTGCATCAGGCATATGTGCATCTGTTAAGGAACCTCCTGTTCTGGAAGGTAAATTATAAAATCGCGCCAATTGAATGGAGGCCAACGCGATGATAACAGTTTCTGACGCAGCCACGGGACTTGTGGAAGTCCTCATATCCATTTGAGAAGATGTTGACCCATAAACAACAGGGGTTCCGGGATTGATTAGTTGAACCAAGGTAATTCCCGCTAAAATTTCAGCATTTTGCAAAGCCAACAACCCTGGCAGTGTTACCGGCCCACTGGCTCCAGCCAATATCATACTGGTTACTACCACCGGTTGGCCATATTTAGCTATTTCCACAATAGCATCTGTTTGCTCTTCAGAATATTGCAGGGGTGACATCGCATTGACAATAGCTGCCATAACAGGTTTATTCTTTAATTGCTCTTTACCTCCCCAAACAAATCCAGCCATTTCCAATGAATCGATAATTGTCTGCCCGGAACCGGAAGCACCAAAAACAGGTTTATCACAATAGATTAAATAATTGGCCATCATATCCAGGTGAGCTGTATCAGCAGGGACGTCATTGGGCTGAACCATCATATAACCACCCATAGCAAGCGCTTTAGAGGTATGAACCAATTTACAGCAAGTGATGTAATCTTCAAGGGTCGCCCTTCGCTGTTTTCCATTAGCCATAGCAATATTCGGAGCCCCTCCTGTGGGTAAACAAATGTAATCGTCTTCACCAACTGAAATGTTTAATTCAGGATTTCTGGACTGTAATTTGAATTTTGAAACCGTCGATTTTAATGCGGTTTGGATCTCTTCTTCGGTAAAAAAAACCTTTTCACCTTCAGTTCTGAAACCATGTGTTTTGAATAAATTTGTTGCCGCTATTGAGTTAAAACATATTCCTGTATTTAATAGGATATCCATTGAGGCATTGTGAATCTTAGTTAATTCTTCATTGGTCAGTGTTTGCAATCGATCAATCATTTCAGTTACCAGATTAATGTCATTATACATGGTGTGGGTCAAGGTACTTAAGACTGTAAAGAAATATTGAATACTAAAGCTTAAGCTAAATCCCTTTTAATCCCCAAAACTTCTCTGCAAAATTTAGCACTCCGTCTGATAGCCTCAACTTCCATATTGAGTGCCGTTTCCATATCATCCAAAGGGGTATCCAGGTCTGTCTCGATATTAATACGATTCATAGAAGATTTGTTTTTTATAATTTCATAGGCACCCACCATATCCATATCGCCGTCCCCAACGGCCGTACCTGTTAATTTGAACCCGTCACGTTTAAAGTCAATTTTATCATCCCGAAAATGATTAGTGAAAGCCCGTGGTGCCAGATTTTTTATAGCAGTCATGGGATCTTCAGTGACATGAAAGGCATTAACAGTGTCGATACATGCACCGACCTGGGGTGAACCTACTTCATCTATTAAAAACAATATTTCATCAGAGAAGGCATCACAATGATTCTCAACTGCAATCCTGACACCGGCATCTTTGGCACTGGAAACAGCTGATTTTAAAGTTTGAATAACATTCTTCATCTGTTTCATAACTTCAGGATGGAAGCGACTGGCGGCGACTGGTCTTGGCCTGACCAAATCCATGCTCATTTTTACAATATCTGATCCCAAGGCCTGGGCGATGGCAATCGCTTCTTCCAGGTCATGTTGAATACCAATACCCATTCCACCAATATCAAGCGAAAAGTTATATTCCAGGTAAAGGTCACGTTCCTGAGCAGCTGAACCAACCTCTTTAAGAAATGGCAGTTCTAAATTTTCCAATACGCCATCATCCAAATGCACACCGTCCAATCCGAAATCAACTACTTTATCAAACAATTGAAAAGTACTGAGTTGCCGAGGCCAGGGAAGTTTAAAGTCCGCATCCCAGGCCTGACCGATTCCGTGCATATTAAGACTGTAGGTGTGAAGTCCGAGTAACATGCCTAACTCCTGTGTTAAGATTATTTTGAGTCTGTAACCTCCATAACTAAGGTAAGCGAAGAAGCCCTAGCAAGCTCCTTCCTCGTCAGGGTGACAGAACTAAGTTCATAGTTTAACCAGCAGTCATTATTAAAGAAATGAATCAACCACTTGCTTAATCTCAGCAACCTTTTTTTCATCAATCGCTTGACACTCATGCTCTCTCAGAATTTTCTCCAGTTTTGTTCTGGCTCTGTCCAGAAGGCTGGTTCGTCCGGCGGCATCCCAGTTTTCATGACTTTGACGACAAAATAATTTGGGAGTCCATTGTACTTTTCTAACATGTTTTAGTGTATGTGGCTGAGTCAGGAATTGGCCAACTTCAGAACCGGCTTTAATAACGTCTAAGGCCATTGTTTCATCATTAATCGGAATTCCTTTATGCATGCGTCGAATTTGGTCAATCATCTCATCGCAGATAATAATCATTTCCAGACTACCCGACAGGCCAAAATCCAGATAACCAACATCATGGTTTAGGTTAGAGCCTGCAAAACAGGACATAAAAGCTTCCAGTCCGGCTTCATAAGTAGCTTGTCCATCTGGAATCTGAGCGTCACTGGTACCACCATAACCCCAATTAGGAATATCCAGGTAATTACTCATTTCAACCATACTCATATATGTCAGCATGTATTCCGGTGCGTTATAGGAACATTGACTGGTTGCCATATCTAAGACGGCTGCTCCAATTCCCATTAAAAAGGGAGCACCTTCAGCTGTCAGCTGATGAATCACCATTCCAAAAAAGGATTCTGCTAGTCCCTGTACCACATGACCAGCAATAGTCATTGGCGCAGTTGAACCCGAAATCGGGGCTGGGGAATAAATACAAGGAGATCCAGTTTCAGCACAAAACATCAATTTATCGATACTGGTAAAAGGATGTTTCAATGGGCTGATTGGTTCTGCATATTGAATCCAGTAAGGTTTTTTGCGGTACTCTTCTTCTCCGCCTCTTAAAATACATGAGATTTCCCACATTGCTTTTAAATCAGGACGACCATCGGCTGTCGTAACAATCGGTTTACTGCTGTTTTCCACCATAGCCTGAAAACTCGCCAAATAAGAAAGCGCGGGATTGATATCATTAGGATGGGCAAATGACATGATAAAATCAATATTCTCTAACGAATCCGCAACTTTAGCAGCTGTTTTAATATCTTCCAGTTGGGTATGATGCCGTTGCATATTTTCAGATTCCACCCGCCACATTAAATCTGATCCTGTTCCGTAATATGCCCGTCGACCACCCAGATCCATGGCATGTTCACCTTCACGGTTATAAATAGCAATATTGTTAGGAACCGTTTTCATAGCATTTTTTACCAAGGCCCTTGGAATTTTTACTTTATTGCCGTCCTCAATTGAACACCCTGCATCTTTGAGGAGTTTTACGGCCCCCTCATGCTGAACCTCCATTCCAGTTTCTTCAATCACCCGTAAAGCGTTCTCCAATAATTTTTCTTTATCACTTTCACTGAGAAAAGTAAGTTTCGGTTCAAAACCAATTTCAAAGTCTGTCATATTTTCTCTCCTTATCGTGGACTTATTTCAAAACATTACAAAAATAGATGCTTTTATTGTCTGATTTGAATTTAAAAGCATCTGAAAATCAGAACTATTGTTGAAAAATATTTTAAGAAATTAGCCTTTTTCCTTTTTAGCCAAAATCTCTTTTTCTCCTTCCTTTTTTAAGCGTTCCAACTCACTAATTACTTTATCGTCAAGCGGTTCTGGCTGATGATTAGCCAAAATGTTTTTTACCTCTTCTTTCACCCTTTCTTCCATCGTTTGCTTCCCTGCTTCTTCCCAGGGGCCAATTGCCTTGTGATTTAACAGCTTGGCATGCCAAAGCTCATTTTTAAAATGCTTTAAAGTATGCTTCTGCTGAAGGAAGTGTCCAGCTGGTCCAACGGCTTCAATAACTTCTCTGGCCAAAGTTTCCCGATTGACTGTTATTCCATTAATAAAACGTTTGGCCATTCCTACAATTTCATTTCCCATAACCAGTTGTTCTACTGAACACGCCATTCCAGATGCCATATACCCAACATCATGGATTAAATTCAATCCGGCCAGACCCTGACTTAATATTGAAAATGAAGCTTCTAATCCTGCCTGAGCATCCAAACACTTTGAGTCAGTTGCCCCGGCTAATCCCCAGGTTGGGAGATTAAAAGATTGAGCCACCTCTGCTTGGGCTGATAAGCCAAGACTATTTTCAGGAGCACCGATTGTCATTAAAGCAGTATTCATATTCAAAATCCCCACATTACCACTCATAGCAACTGGACAACCAGTTTTACGCAATTGAGCAATGGTAATATGAATGATCGATTCCGCAGTCAATTGAACAATCATGCCTGCCAATGTCACAGGGGCAGTAGCACCAGCCTGAACAGTTGAACCGGGAAGTTGTGGTAGGAAACGATCAGCAGAAACAAAAATCCGATCAATAATTTCATCTGGATAATTCAAGGGAGCGATCGCTTCCGGATAAGCAATAACAAAGGGTTTTTGTCTTAATTGATCCATGCCGCCTGCCACCACCGCTGCCATTTCATAGACATACTCGCAACCTAAAGGACTATAACCAATAAATACCATTGGTTTTATAGTATTGGCTGTCACAACCGGAAACTCATGAACATCTGCAGTGTTTGGAGGAACATCCAGTGAGGAACCCATCGGCATTACAAAATCAATGTGTTCACAGGCATCTGCCACTTTGGCTCCCATGGCAATGTCGCTAAGTTGGGTGGGCCGGAATTCCCCGGTAAAGGGATCTTTAACATTGGGGCTGGCGGTGGACGTTCCATAATGGCTTTTTCTGCCTTCAACTTCCATGGCTCGATTTCCCTTCCGATCGTAAATCGTCCACCCCTTTGGTGCCGTTGCAATACAAGCTTCTACGATGTGGCGCGGGATTCGGATGCGATCGTCTTTTATAGTGGCTCCGGCTGCCGTCAACATTTTTCTGGCTTCTTTATGGGTGCATTTGAAACCTACTTTTTCAACGACATCATACGCCGCCTGTTTTATTTCCCAGATTTGATCATCTGAGAAAATTCGCATACCCACTGATCGGCTTTGCGTTTGAGCAGATTGTAACATAGTCATTCTCCGATAATGTTTTCGTTTCCGAAAGTTAATTAAAAATGGTTAACTCATTTACTCTTAATTGCCTGGGCGACTGTCTGATCGTCCAAGTGATTATCTCTTAAGTACTGCTGATAAATACGATAATAGTTTAATAAGTGAGACCGAATCACAGTGGAGGCCTTTTGTGTATTTCCGTTTTCAATGGCCTCTATGATATCTCTCCAATCTAAGAGTGCAGATTCCATCGCATTTTCAGTATGTGGTAAAATATGCATAATCTTCCAGGTGGTCGCTATAATAGTCCCTAAAACCCATTGATAAAGTGGATTTTTAGACAATTCTAAAACTACTTCGTGTAACTCTAATTCAATTTTAAAAAATAAATCCAAATCACTTATCTTTTTTCCATAGGCTTTCTCAAGTTTGATAAATTTCTTTTTGAGCGTTTTAACATCGGTATCTTTGGCTTTATGCACTGCAGATTCGAAAGCCATCGCTTCAATATTACTTCGAAATTCAAATAATTGGGTCAGCGTCACTTCACCCAATCGTATTAGTAATTCTAAACTCTCTCCAATTTTAGCACAACTGGTTTGCTCAACAAAAGAACCGCCAGCACTACCTTTCTTAATTTTTAGCAATCCTTTTTGCTCAAGTACTCGCAATGCTTCTCTAATTGTAGCCCTGGAAGTTTGAAATTTCGATTGGAGTTCACGCTCTGAAGGGAGCTTTGCGCCAACCCCAAGATCTCCTTTTATAATGGCTTCTTCAATTTGAAGAATAACGTCTTGAAACACCCTGATATTCTGGGCTGGTTTGAATTCTAACATGTTTTATTTCCTTCTTTGGTCTTACCATTGATATTCATTTTCTGCCATCAATAAATGAAAAGATTTTAGGAGTCAATAAAAAAAATACGATAAAACAAAAAAGCCATCAGCCTTTAATCGTGTTTTTAGCTACTTATAAGGTTGTATAGGCAAAACAACAGTCATATTTAAGCATGTTCAATAATCAATTTTTCATAGATGAACTGAATTTGCGCTTAATAAAATACTTGACATGGTCAGACCTTTTTGCGTATTAATCAATCAAGATTTGCCTGGAATAGCCAAACAAACGGCAGTATTCGGCTATTTAAGAAATCTATTTGTGAGGAATGATCGGCATTCGAGTTGGCAACGCAAATGGACTATTCATGCTTTTATATTGTCTTAGACGGTCAAATTGTGTAAAGAATCTTCAAACTACCTTCTTTATAAATCATCCAAATACAAGTGGTTTTTAGTAGTTTTATGTAACAGGTTTTACCGTTATAGAAAAAATGAAAAGCGATTATTTAGAGATTTATTCTTTTTAAAAAGCACAAGTTTAATCAATATGTTTGGAGGAAATATGACAAAAAAAATTCATCCATCGATCGAAAAGTTTAAAAAAGACCTGGACAGTGGAAAAATTAATCGTCGGGAATTTGTCCGTTTTGCCACTCTACTGGGAGTATCAGCCGTAGCTGCTACCCAGATGGCAGGAATCGTTGCTTTACCTACCACTGCATCAGCTGCCACTGCTAAACGTGGAGGTACTTTAAGGATTGCAGGCCCCGTTCAAAAAGTAACACATCCTGCTCAATTCTCATGGATTACTCCGACAAATCAGCTCCGACAGGTTGCTGAATATTTAACGTATTCTGATGAAAACAATGTTACACATCCTTATTTATTGAAAAACTGGGAAGTCAGTGATGATTTAAAAACCTGGACCCTGAATCTCAGAAAAGGAATTAAGTTTAACAACGGCGATGAATTTGTTGCGGATGATGTGATGTTTACCTTTAATCAGTGGATGGATAAAGCGGTCGGTTCTTCTATGAAAGGGATGATCGGCGCATATTTACCAGCTAATGGTATCGAGAAAATCAATGATTATCAAGTAAAACTGCATTTATCAGCCGCTGAAATTGGTGTTCCTGAACATCTATTTCATTACCCGGCCATGATACTGAACCATCGTACTTTTAAAGGCGATTTTATTAAGGCTCCCCATGGAACTGGACCTTATACACTGGAAACTTATGTAGAAGGTGAACGATGTGTACTAAAACGCCGTGATGATTACTGGAAGAAAGATACAGATGGTAGCCAGCTACCTTATATCGATAAAATTGAATATATTGATATGGGTACTGAAATGACCCCCATGATTGCAGCCCTTAAATCCGGCGAAATTGACTTTATCGATTTTAGTGATTTAGGTGGTACGGAAGCTTTTCAATCATTGAAGAAGGACTCCGGTGTCAACGTTTATGGTGTCGCCACTAATCAAACCAGAATACTGCGAATGCGAGTAGATCTTAAACCATGGGATGATAATCGTGTCAGACAAGCACTTAAACTTTGCCAGCATCGTCAAAAAATTCTGGCGTTGGCCTACTTTGGACAGGGATTGCTTGGACAAGATGTTCATGTCAGCCCGAAGCATCCTGAATATTCCCCCATCGAGACACCTGCTTATAATCCAGCCAAAGCGAAACAGCTTTTAAAAGAGGCTGGTTACCCGAATGGACTGGAAGTCAACCTGGTCGTTGGAAATGGTTGGAAAGAGATTGTTAGATACGCTGAAGTGCTACAACAAGATGCAGCGCCTGCCGGTTTCAAAATCAATATTGTATCCATGCCAAATAGTCAGTACTGGGAAAAATGGACCGAAGTGGATTTAGGAATCACCACCTGGGCGCATCGTCCCATCGGCACCATGGTCCTTAATCTGGCATACGTTGGTGATGAGAATGGCAAACCTGCCTCCTGGAACGAAAGTCGCTGGGTTGATAAGGAATTCTCAACTCTCCTGAAGAAAGCCAATGGAACACTGGACGTTGAGAAACGACGCAAGATTTTCGCTAAACTGGAAAAAATCCAACAGGATCGCGGTTCAATTGCGAACGCCTTCTGGATCAATCAGTGGGTAATCACAACTAAGCGGGTTCAAAATGTTGTTGCTCATCCAAGTTTATATTTAAACGCAAGCGACATGTGGTTAAATAGCTAATTCTTATTTCTCTCTCTGGGACTTAGAGAGGGAACACCCCCAAAAGAAACTATGGTTAAATTTATTCTCCGAAGATTTTTTCTTCTACTTCTTACTATGTTCTTAGTATCCATGGCAGTTTTCATGATTGTGGAATCTTCCCCGGGTAATGTTGCTAAAAATATTTTGGGAGCCTTTATTACACCGGAACAGGAAGCATCATTCCTGAAACAACAAGGATTTGATAAACCTTTAACCTCGCGTTACATCAGCTGGTTTACCGGTAGTGATTGGGTGGCGGAAATGAAAATTGGACACCCTCTAAAACGGATCACTACTGAAAAAGGTTATCAGGAGTGGTGGGTTGAAAGTGAAAACGGAAATCTTCTACAATGGAATTTAAAAGGAGAAGATTTATTTGTCACAATCTTAGAGCAAAATGGCAATATTAAAGAAGTCATCGATAATGACCGTTGGCAAAAAGATAAAAAAGGTATTAGTCATTTTTGGGGAGTTAGCAACAAAAATTCAGCTGTTAAATGGGAAAAAGGCTCTGCTAAAGAAACCTGGAATTATGTCTACGGAAGAGGCTGGGGGAAGACTACCGGCGGTCCGGTAGAGTATATTCCCCTTAAAAAAGGGTTTTTAAGAGGGGACCCCGGTATTTCCTTGAGAACCGGACGACCTGTCGCAAAATCACTTTTTGTCAGACTCAGAAATTCTTTAGTTCTGGCTGGAATTGCTTTTGTCATTGTAATGCCCTTAGCTTTGATTCTGGGAATTATCGCTGGACTAAAAGAGGGTTCACTACAGGACCGTATTTTATCAATTACTGGTATGAGTTTCTCAGTGATTCCTGAGTTTGCTACCGGAATTTTTTTAATTCTGATCATGTCTACCTGGTTAGACCTCGTGCCCGGAGCTACCGTTTTTGGTGAAAAAGCACCCTGGGAAAGGCCTGATATGTTAATTTTGCCAGTACTGACACTGACTTTAATTGAACTTGGATATGTGCTGCGTATTACTCGAGCCAGTATGGCTGAAGTGATGCGATCAGCTTATATCAGGACTGCTTACCTTAAAGGGTTGCCTTCCTTCAAAGTCATATTCGTCCATGCCGTGCGAAATGCTCTTATTGCACCAATTACTGTAATTATGCTTCACGTTAACTGGTTAATGGGTGGCATCGTCATTGTTGAAGTTGTGTTCGGTTATCCTGGATTAGGTCAGTATTTATTAGATTCTGCGCTTTATAAGGATATTAATGCCATCGAAGCCGGCACCATGATCATGGTAATGATTGCGGTGGGGACACAACTAATCGCTGATATTTTGTATACTTTTTTAAACCCAAGAATCCGTTATTCTTAATTGAAAAGCGAGACCACTCAACATGTCAAAAAAGAAAAAAGCATTCGACTCTATTAAAAACGGCTTAAATATACTGTTTGCTTCCAAAACAGCCGTGATAGGACTAGTCATTGTTTTGTTTTGGGTATTTGTAGCCCTGTTTGCGCCTTATGTTACTGGATATGGCCCCATGGAACAGGATTGGATGAATCCGAATAAGGGTCCTTCAATGGCCCATCCTTTGGGAACTGATGAATTAGGTCGTGATCTTTGGTCCCGACTAGTTTATGGCGCACGTATTGTTCTGATTGTGCTACCAGTGACTGAGGATATTTGGTTGCCTGGCGGTACCGCTGTTATAGGTGTTTTAGTTTCTTTATTAATCGGTGCCACTTTAGGACTAATTGCCGGATACAGAGGAGGATGGGCTGACGAAATCATCATGCGTTTTTTAGATGCGATGATGTCAATTCCCATTATATTACTTTACTTAATTATTGTCGCCGCTATTGGCGCTTCGGCGGTGAATATCGTGTTTGCCATTGCAATCGTTGGGGCACCTGGTGTGGCCCGTCTGGTGAGGAGCCTTACGCTGGATATCAAAACCAGAGATTATGTTAGAGCTGCAGAAACCAGAGGGGAGGATATTTTTTTTATTATCTTCAGGGAAATCCTGCCCAATGCCAAAGGCCCAATCATCATCGATTCGATGTTACGGATTGGTTATGCGATTTTCGCCATGGGAACACTCGGGTTTCTGGGATTAGGCCTACCACCTCCATCACCAGATTGGGGCAGCATGGTGGCTAAAGGACGTGAATTTATTATGTCTGGCAGTCCCTGGGCGTCACTCTGGCCGTCTGTAGCCATAGCTTCACTGGTCGTCGGTTTAAATCTTTTAGCTGATGGACTTCGTGAAGAGTTATCCAGGTATCAATAAAAGATAATGAGCACTTTGCCTTAGTGTAAAGCGCTCAACACCTAACATTTGTAATAATAAAAAACCCTATGGAAAATACAAATTCTGATATCGTTCTGGAAGTAAAAGATTTAGCGATTTCTTATAGAACCAGAAAACGAGATGTTCCAGCTGTCCGCGGAATTGACTTCATGGTACGGGAAGGAGAAACTGTAGGGTTAGTGGGAGAATCAGGCTGTGGAAAAAGTACGGTTGCCTTTAGCATTTTAGACTTCCTGGGAACCAATGGCCGGGTTGTCGGTGGTAGCATTAAATTTAAAGGTGAAGAACTGGTAGGAAGACCTCGCAAGGAACTCCGAAAAATCCGGGGAAATCAGATCTCTATGGTTTACCAGGACCCCATGCAAGCCCTGAACCCGTCTCTTAGCATCGGTCAGCAATTGACCGAAGTGTTAACCACTCACCAGGATATGAGTTTAAAAGAGGCCAGCTTTCGTAGTATCGAAATGTTGGAACGGGTCTTTATGCCTGATGCATCAAAGGTAATGAAACGATTCCCCCATATGATTTCAGGTGGTCAACAACAAAGGGTTGTTATTGCGATGGCGATGTTAAACAATCCAGCCTTGTTGATAATGGATGAACCCACAACGGCCTTGGATGTCACCGTTGAAGCAGCTGTACTGGATTTAATTGAAGACTTAAAAAAAGACTTCAATACCGGTATTATCTTTATTACGCACAATCTTGGTGTTGTGGCCCGTGTCAGCAGCCGTCTTTGTGTCATGTACGCAGGTGAAATGGTGGAAAAAGGTCCCATTGAAGATATGTTTTCCCAACCCGCTCATCCTTATACACGGGGACTGCTTTGCTGCATTCCCAGACTAACCGACGATCTTTCCAATAGCCAACTGTGGTCCATCCGCGGTCGGGTACCGCCCCCCGCAGAACGATCTCCGGATCGTTGTATTTTTGAACCCCGTTGTGATTGGAAAGTGAATACTGGTTGTTCAGGAGAGCACCCTGAATTCTACAAAATCACACCTGAACATCAAACCAGATGCTTACTTAAAGATGAACCTTTAAAAGTGCATTGGAACGATTATAACCGCGGTAAAAAACGGCTATTAGCAGAAGCTGCGGCAGATGACGAAGATGAGAACGATAATAATGAACCTGCCTTAGGCACCCTGGCTAAAATTAAAAATTTGAAGATTTTCTATGAACATCGTTCCCGCGCTATCAAGGACATGTTTAAACAGAAACAATATGTCAAAGCTGTGGATGATGTTTCTCTGACCATCAAAAAAGGACATACGATCGGAGTCGTCGGTGAGTCTG
>Ga0307989_1001312_pt1 | contig 13640 bp, 12 predicted proteins | sample EllFjometagen185_FD_203164 | JGI IMG/M metagenome (GOLD analysis project Ga0307989, IMG submission 203164) | Marine microbial communities from Ellis Fjord, Antarctic Ocean - #185 | ecosystem: Environmental > Aquatic > Marine > Unclassified | place: Southern Ocean | collected 2014-10-08
ATTATCTTGCAGATTGACCTCCCGTAAATTATAATGCCGCCCCTACCAAATGCACCGCTGGCTCAATTGGTAGAGCAGTTGACTCTTAATCAATTGGTTCCAGGTTCGAGTCCTGGGCGGTGTACAGACATGAAACCCTTATTGGCTAGCGCCTGTAAGGGTTTTTTCGTTTCGGGCCAGACCTATCTCAGCTTAGAAAGATACTGCAAATATACCGTTGGGTCGAAAATAGGGGTAAATCGGGTGTGCAGGGGTTGGGTAGAATGCCATGGATTTACCTTGGTCACTCTAGGGTGGTAGACGCAATTATTAACAATAACACTTTGAGCTAGTTGTCTCTATGATAGATTATATCACTTAAGCGTGTCTCTTGAACAAATAGCATGAAAAATAATATTATAATAGTGTAATGTATACTAGTCAGGTATGATAGAAGCAAATAGTAAGGTTATCAACAACTACATAAAACAGGTACTATAATATTGACAGCTGGAAAGGGATGGAGAATGAGGTTTAGATTAAAATATATGGGTATGATTATTCTCGGATTAGGATTTTTCGTTTTAAATAATTGCGAAGAAGCTGGTGAAGATCAAATCGGAAATGCATTGGAATCAGAATTGCCGGGTTCCTGGGGCATAACCGGCTTTGAAAATATTGCGACTGTTACAAGTTCGAGTGAACAGGATGTAATCCAAATGTTTAGCCCCGGTGTGGGTGGAGTAAATATATCAGGGGACCTGATCGCTACATTGAGCTATCTATTTGTATGGGACTTCTCACAATATTATGCTATCACAATTGGAAATCAGCTACTTGGAAGTAATACATTTCCCATCTATACACTTGCAATGACCTATAGTAACGAGAGTGTAACATCATTTTCTCTGAGTGTTTTGCTGTTAGATTCAGTATCATACACTTTTGAGACGGATGAAATAAATGCTACTTATGATCCTGTTACCTTGACAGTCGAAATCGCCTCAATTGCACTTATGGATGTTGATTCATCCAAATCCATAACGATTGATGGTCAATTACAGATGAAAAGAACTCATATTCCCGTTGGAGAACCAACAATATTTAATTTCTATGAGGGGATGGCAGCACCTGCTCCAGGGTCAGGGATCTATGTGTTTGCAGATGACTTAACGTTTCAATATATAAGCAATACAAGTTATGGTGGACAAGTATATCAGGACACTACCACTGGTAGTTGGAGTCTCAATGGTGATCGATTGACCATGGTAAACAACCTTCCTGATGGAGAAGTGGGAGATCCATGGGTGGTGTCTGTCGACCTAGAGGGAAATGAACTTATTCTAACCCAGGTAGTAGATTGTAATGATAGTTCATCCAAATCCAATTGTCTGAACGATAAAGAGAACTTCTATGGTTTATCTCCAGAGTCTTTAACCGAATTTAGTGAGGAAACTACTCATTGGATGACAAGATTATAAAACCCAAAACTACCCTAACCCTTTTAACCCCACCACAACCATCAACTATTCATTGCCTGAACAATCATTGGTTAATCTGACTATCTATGATGTTCAGGGTCGGCAGATTACCATACTTCAGCAAGCTGAGAAGCCAGAGGTAATCATGAAATACAATGGAGTGGTTTGGATCAGCAGGGTAACCAGTTGCGTACAGGTGTGTATTTCTGTCAACTACAAGCGAGAGATTACACCAATACGATTAAGATGGTGTATCTGAGGTAGTTGCCCCCACTACTTCAATACATCTAAGGGGCTGACTTCGGTTGGCCCCTTTTTCTTTTATGGTATGAATTCGGTTGAGAGAAAAGCAATTGATGTGGACACTTCGATCCAAGGCCACCCCAGCACATGGAAATTGAATGTCCATCGCTTTGACGCCGGCGGTTGAGCTTGTCGAAACCATAGATTTACTGCCATGGCACCGGACATTTCGAGAACCTCAATGTCCTTAAAACAAAAAGCCCCAGGAAATACCTGGGGCTTTAATTTTGATCCACGCTAAAGTTTAGTAGCGGGGAGTCTGTTTGGCACGCTTGGCTGCTTTAGCCCGACGTAAACGACGTTCTTCTGTAGGTTTGAGGTAGAAGGAGTTCTTCTTTACATCTTTCAGAATACCGGCTTTTTCGTATTTCTTTTTGAAACGTCTCAGAGCTTTTTCAAAAGGCTCGTCCCGTTTAACGGTTACCATTACTGACATAGTGCGATTTCACCTCCCCTCAAATTAACCCAGATAGGTCTGCAGTTTACGACTACGGGATTTGTGTTGGAGACGCTTGATGGCTTTCTCCTTGATCTGACGAACACGTTCCCGCGTCAGGTTGAATTCTTCCCCAATTTCATTGAGGGTTAATGCATATTCACGGTCAATGCCAAAGTACATGCGGATTACTTCCCGCTCTCTGTCTTTCAGAGTGTCTAGGGCAGATCGAATTTCTTTCTTTAATGAATCAGACATGAGATCGAAATCGGGAGAGTCTTGATGCTGATCCTCAATCACGTCCATGAGTGAATTTTTTTCTTCTTCCTGGAAAGGTGCATCCAGGGAATGATGGCGTTTGGAGATGCGAATAGCATCAGCCACTTCCTCTGGGGCCATGGATAGTTCCTCAGCAATTTCACGCTCTGTGGGCGTTCTTTCCAGCCTCTGCTCAAGACGATCTGAAGTCTTAGAGATTTTGGAAATAGTACCAACCCGGTTCAGGGGCAAGCGGACAATACGTGAATGCTCAGCCAGTGCCTGGAGAATGGATTGACGAATCCACCAGACTGCATAGGAAATAAATTTAAAACCACGGGTTTCATCGAAACGCTCAGCAGCCTTGATCAAACCAAGATTTCCCTCATTGATGAGGTCAGTCAGCGGTAAACCCTGACCCTGATAATCTTTGGCGACAGAGACCACAAAACGGAGGTTGGCTTCAGTTAATTTCTTTAGTGCAAGACGATCACCCTGCTTGACCCTCTGGGCCAGAGAGATCTCATCTTTTGGATCCAACGGTTCATATTGACCAATTTCCTCGAGATACTTACTGAGGCTTCGATTTGTGTCCCCACCGATCCTTTTAACTTTCTTAGCCATAGGCTCCTTCCGTTACTGCTTTGACCGCAATTAGTGCAAAGCCAGCGAAATTAATTTTAACCCCTACACCTGTCAAGGCTTAAGGCGATAATAATTAGATAAGAAAACAGGATTGAAGTCACAAAAAAATATGGTTTTATGAGGATAAAAAGAGGAAGAGGCTCAGAAGAAAAGGCTTTATTGACAACCTTCAACAAGCCAAGTTATAATCCTTACACAAAAAAAGAGGAAATATGCCAGAAAACCTGAAAACGCTTGGGAAGGATCATCTCTATGATGGATGGTTCTATCGCCACTTTATCGATCCATCTCTTGCAGGGATCAGACGCAGGATTGCAAAGCTGGTTCCAGAGGGTAGTCGAGTCCTGGATGTGGGCTGTGGCAGCGGGGATCAACTCCTGTATCTGGCCCCCCAGATAGAGTCAGGCTTGGGGGTTGAACTCTCGGCAAAAATGATCAAATGCAGTCAGCGACAGACCCGCCTCAGACAGATCACCAATTGTCAATTTGAACTAAGAGATGCCGCTCAGCTCGATCATCTGGAAGCCAATCATTTTGATATTGTCATGAGCAGTATGGTCATTCATGAAATGCCGGAAGCGGCCAGGCTGCCTGTATTACAGGAAATGAAGCGGCTGGGCAAACTAATTATTATTGCAGACTGGATCTGTCCCCAACCAGCCAGATGGAAAAACGTGAGTACAAATATCATTGAATGGATGGCAGGTCGTGACCATTACGCCGGTTTCCGATCCTTTATGGCAGGAGGTGGGATGCCAGTTCTGCTGGAGACGGTGGGTTTGGAAATTCTGGACTCCCAGATTACCAGCAAGGGCACCATTCAACTGTGGGTCTGTCAACCCATTAAGAAACATTAGAGATACTTTTCAGTATAATAGCCTGCTATGATCATAAAGATGGTTTGCAAATTTCAAAACGGGGGATCCCAATGAAACGCCTACTTCTCGCACTTTTAGTTATCGCCATACCACTCATGTCGGCATCTAAAGGTAGTCTGCATGGTCGGGTAACTGATGCTAAGACAGGCAAACCAATGGTTGGTGTCAATGTCCTCATCTTGAAAGCCAACCTGGGGACTGCCACTGACCGTAAGGGCTATTATAAAATTATCAATGTTCCAGAGGGCATCTATTCCGTTGCGACGAGCTTCATAGGTTATGCACCCAAGAAGGTGACTGATGTAAGGGTGAAAGCACGAAAGTCCACTAAGGTCAATTTCAAATTAAAGCCTCAAGAAATAAAGGGACAGTCTGTCACCATTACTTCAACGAGACCTATTCTTGGCCGATTAGGATCAACAGATAAAAAGGAAGTTGTGGTAAATGAGAAAAAGGGTAGCTCAATAACAAAAAAACCAAGCGGTACCCCTCGACCTAAGACACCTTCCCCTAAGCCCGAAAAAATGACGCGCCCCCGCCCCACTCTGTCCGTTGAACGTGAAGATACTGAGAGTTTAGATGAAGAACCAGACCTCCCTGTTTTGGATATTCCTGCGCCGGCAGACCTGGCCAGCCCCCCTCCTGAAAAGAACTTAGTACCTTTTTTGTTGGTGGATCCAGATGCTAGGGTGTCGCATTCCAAGCCAAGACCTGTTCCACCCAAAACGGGTGGCTTAAAAGCTGGTTTCGCCGATGATAACCAACAGTTCAATTACTTTCTAAATTTCCTAAACAAGTACAGCACCAGAGTGAATAGTTATTCTTATGATATTGGCGAACGACTTCATTTGATTCTGCAAGACAAAGATGGCAAGAGTCTGCCCAATATTAAAGTGAAGGTTTTTGATGGAGAAGAAAGTCGCCTGCTGGACGAGGGCAGGACTTATGCCGATGGCTCATACTTCTTCTATCCCGCTGAAATTGCCAACAAGGATAAAACTTTTTATGTTGGCTATACCGTGGATGATATTTACCAGACGATGATCGTAAAGCGCAATGGACCTCGCAATATTACTATTCAGGCTGATAAGTCACGAAAATTGAAATCACGGGTTCCTGTGGATATTGTCTTCATACTGGATACCACAGGCAGTATGGGTGAGGAAATTAAACGTCTGATCGCCACCATTGATATGATCCACATGAATCTATCAGCTCTATCGAGCCAGACATTGATCCGTTTCGGTATGGTGTTATATCGAGACAAGGATGACAAGTATCGCACAAAGGTGGTACCGCTGACTTCAGATATAGACGAGTTCCGTGCAGCCCTGGAAAAAGTCCGGGCTGGTGGCGGTGGTGATACACCGGAAGATTTGCAGGCAGCCCTTCACAAAACCATGCGCAATGTAGACTGGAATGAAGCTGGTTTGCGTCTGGGATTTGTGATTACAGATGCATCTGCCCATCTGGATTATGACCAAAGGTACACTTACATATCTGCCGCCCTGGAAGCCAAGAAAAAGGGCATCAAATTATTCACCGTCGGGACTGGAGGTCTTGATATTCAGGGGGAGTATGTCTTGAGGCAGATTTCTCAGTTGACGTATGCGAAGTATTTGTTTTTGACCTATGGTAAAGAGTCAGGTGAAAATACAGGTGGCGCTACCGGAAGTGTCAGCCATCACACAGGCTCCAACTATCAGACGGATAAGCTGGAAGCCATCATCATGCGTTTGGCAAAAGAGGAAATCTCCAACTTCACAGATGAACCACTGGAACTAGGTGCGGGATACTTTGAGGCAGAGAAGGTGGATCACGAGACCAGGGAAGAAACCCTATCCAAACTGTTTAAGGATGCGATTTCCAACCTCATTGACTATTCCACTCTGAAAATTGAAGACTCCCGGAGGCTGGGCGTTTTGCCCATTCATGCTAAAACAGAGCATGCCGGGTTAAGTGCTGAATATTTTCTGGAACAGGTGCAACTCTCAGTAGCCCAGAATAATCAGTTTGTTCTGATTGCCCGCAAGGATCTCCAGGCGGTTCTAGAGGAGCAAAAGCTGCAACTCTCGGGATTACTTACTGAAGCCCAGACCACTAAGATAGGTGAACTGTTGGGAGCAGAACTCCTGTTGGCTGGAGAGTTATATGAGAAGGAAGATGGCTATGACCTCTTTCTAAAACTGTTGAGAGTACAGACCGCTGAAATTCTGGCGGTAACCAAAATTATTATTGATAAGGACCTCGGTCTTTAGTTCAAGACGAGGGTTCTATTCATATCAGAATTGAGCCGAGCTTATATCAATATGATATAGGCTCAACCCCTATACAGTCCCAAAAATAGTCAGGAGTACCATTTTTAAAGATGGTATGGAGTTTGGCACTATGTCACGTAAAAGCGGAAGGATGACACCATGCTTAGACTCACCGGGACCGACTCAACTCAACGAATTTCAAGACTCCGATTCATTAGAAATGCCCTCATTCTCGTTTGTTCAACCAGCCTACTTTGGGCTCAGACAACCTCGCAAACGATTAAAGGCGTGGTGTTGGACAAGGATACCCAAACGCCTCTTATTGGAGCAAATATTATCGTCAAAAACACATCTCCTGCCCGTGGAGCAACCACCAATTTGGATGGCGCTTTCTGGATAGACCGGGTTGGTGTGGGGCGCTATGATCTTCTCATTACCTATATAGGATATGAATCCTTTATCGTCCCTGAAGTATTGGTGAGCTCAGCCAAAGAAGTCATCCTGAATATCCAACTTGAACCATCATATCTTACTGGCGAGCAGGTTGTGGTCGAAGGGTCAGTGAGAAAAGAGATTCCACAAAATTCAATGGCTGTGGTGAGTGCACGAAGTTTTACTGTGGAAGAAGCCAGACGCTATGCTGGAGGAATGGACGACCCAGCCAGGCTGGCAGCCTCTTTCGCAGGCGTTTCCACGGGAGCAGCACAGGACAATGCCATTATCGTTAGGGGCAATTCAGCTAAGGGTTTGTTGTGGCAAGTTGAGGGCGTGCGGATACCTAGCCCCAATCATTTTCCAAATATCAATGTCGCTGGTGGTGGGTTTGTTTCGGTGTTGAGTAGTCATGTTTTGGATAACTCAGACTTTTATACAGGAGCCTTTCCTGCTGAGTATGGTAATGCTCTGTCGGGTGTATTTGATATGAGGTTAAGAGAAGGAAACTATGAGCAGCGGGAATATACTGCCCAAGTAGGTGTTTTGGGTTTGGATCTGGCTGTCGAGGGACCCATCTCCGGTCTTGAGAAGGCTTCCTTTCTTTTTAACTATCGCTACTCCACATTTGGTCTTATCAAAGATTTTATCCCCTCTGAACAGATCCCTGAATATTCAGATATGGCTTACAAAATTGTGGTTCCCACCAAGCGGGCAGGCAAGTTTTCGGTTTGGGGGCTCAATGCATGGGACTTGAATGAAGAGTATGAGGAAGCAGATTCAAGTCTCTGGACAACTTCCTGGGATCGAATGTCCTACGATTTGAAGATGGGAATGAATGTTTTTGGGATTACCCATAAGTATCTCTTCTCTGAAAAAGCGTATATTCACACGAGCTTTGCCGGAACCGAACAAAACTCCACCATGAACATGTATCGCTTGGACGATAATTTGGAATTACAGGATAATTATTTGTCTGATAATTCTACAGGAAGCACAAGTTTGTCATCCTATCTGAACACCCGCTTTAGTCGTAAACATACAAACCGGACTGGGCTCATATTAAATCGCTTGACCTACGATTTTGACCAGGAAGCGGCAGTCGATAACACATTGCCCTTAACCAGGCTGGTGAAGCAAGATGATAGCGCCAATCTGTTACAGTTCTATTCCCAATCTCGGATCAGACTAAACGAAACCATTCAATTAAATACAGGGTTCCATGTTCAATACTTCAGCACCAATGAAGACATATCATTTGAACCAAGACTGGGAATTACGTGGACACCAGGTCCAACAAAAAGTTTGAGTCTGGGATATGGCAATCACAGTCAGACGGAAGAACTGCGCATCTATTTTATTGATGTAAATGGTTCAAAACCCAATGAGGATTTGGGTCTGTCACGTGCCCACCACTTGGTTCTGGCATATCAGCAGCAACTATCTGTTAACACCAGGATGAAGATTGAGCCATATTTTCAGGCAGCTTACAACGTGCCCGTGATCCAGGATAGTTCCTTTTCAATGCTGAATTTCAAACAGGACCTTACCTTTAATAGTCCACTTGTGAATGACGGAGAGGGACACAACTATGGTATAGATTTTACCCTGGAACAATTTCTGACCAATGATATGTACTACCTCTTCACCACCTCAATCTTTGAATCAAAATATATTGGTGGAGATGGTGTTGAGCGGGATACTCGCTATGCATCGGGATATGTGATAAATGGTTTGATTGGAAAAGAATATCGACTTGGACGTACCCGTGAAAACATTCTTGGGATAAGTATGAAGTTAAAAGTCGCAGGTGGTGCACGTCGTAGTCCAGCAAATATTCCAGCAACAGAACTTGCTCAGGAAATTGTTTTAGATGAAACACGTGCATTTGAAGATCAGGCAACAGATCAGGCAATGCTAGATTTGAGCATTACCTACCGCAAAAATAAACCATCTTATTCCAGTGTCTGGGCTTTACAGCTTATGAATGCCCTAGGAGCGACCAGTGCGGCCTATTACGACTATGATTATACGTTGGGTGCGGTAGAGCTTGTTGAGGAAGTGATTGTGTTACCTTCGATAAGTTATAAGATCGAATTTTAAACCTATCGAAAGGTTTTGCAGGGTTGAGATGGGTGGATTGAGCCTTTAACCATTTCAAAATTTGTTTAGACTGGAAGATGAATTATCTGGCACATCTGCTTCTGTCCCCTGATGATGGTCTTTCTCGCCTGGGCAATATCATGGCGGATTTTATGCGTGATGTTGATCAGGAGAGCTTACCCGAAAAAGTATGGGAGGGGATTCAGTTACACCGCTCAGTTGATGGATATACAGATTCCCATGAGATCGTTAGGACTTTACGTAAACACTTCAGCACTGAGAAACGCCGCTTTTCCGGTATCGTTCTGGATGTGGTTTTTGATCATTTCCTAATCCAGCATTGGGAGCAGTACACCGCTATAAGCCTCAACACTTTTGTCGATCAATGTTATGCAGACCTCTGGGAGCATCGCGAGTTGATGCCACCTCGCATGGAGATGGTGGTGGGTTGGATGATTAAGCAGGATTGGATAAGATCTTATGCTGAACTGGATCATGTGGGTCGCGCCCTGGATGGTCTGGCTGGTCGTTTGAAGTTGAAACATAACTTTCACGGTTCCATTGAAGAAGTTCATGAGCATTATGATGCTATCGAAGCTGGTTTTCTTGAGTTTTTCCCCGATCTGCTGGCTCATGTCAATGGAAAGGGCTCTTGAACAACAACCAGATTTCAAACCCCAGGATGAAAAGTTATTAATTTTATAACAAAATTAACCGATGATATCAGAGGGTATTTATTCTATAATCTCTCGGCTAAAAAATTTATTGAAAGGGAATAAAATGCGTTTCAGAATAATTGTAATAACAATGATGGCTATGTTGGTGATTGTTGCCTGTGATTCTAAAGAAAGAGTAAAGGGTCCAGCACACAATCCACCGGCTGAAGCTCCTCAACAGGCAATGGGCAATGCCCACACTATTGTGGTGAAAGAAGTCATCCAGGCAAGCAGTTATACCTATCTCTTTGTTACTGAAGGTAACTTGGAATATTGGATTGCTACTGCCAAACAGCCTCTTGAAGCAGGGATGACACTTCACTATGACGAGGGTCTGGAAATGAAAGATTTTACCAGCAAGGAAATTGATAGAACTTTTGACAGTATCTGGTTTGTCGGTCAAATGCGTGGCACATCAAGTGCTACTACCAGTGCAATGGGTGGAAAAAAGCCCGTTGAGCCAGCCAAAGACATTTCAGTTGAAAAGGTGGCCGGCAGCATCAGCATCGAGGAGCTATATGCAAAGAAAGCTGGGTATGAAGGCAAGGTTGTCATGGTTCGCGGTCAGGTTACCAAGTTCAATGCTGGTATCATGGGTCGTAACTGGGTTCACCTCCAGGATGGTACAAAATCAGGTGATGCCTTTGATGTGACGATTACCACTGAGGCTGTTGTGAGCAAAGGTGATGTTGTAGTATTTAGCGGCAAAGTTGCCTTAAATAAGGACTTTGGTGCTGGCTACAAATATGATCTGATTATGGAAGAAGCCACGCTCTCTGCAGAGAGTTAAACGCTTACCCATTGTGATATCTTTAAAAGGCGAGGTTTTATCCTCGCCTTTTTTACATGTACTCATGGATAGGGTTCCGTTTCGGAAATGGCAATTTGTAATTAGATTCTCAGCATGACGAAGCCATCTACTGACAAGAAACAAGTTTTCATTATCCATGGTCCAAATCTGAATTTGTTGGGGTCGAGGGATCCAGAACAATACGGTACCCTCACTCTGGACAAGGTGAATACATCAATCCGCAAAAAGGCTCGTGAACTGAACCTTGAGACCCGCATTATTCAGACCAATCATGAAGGTCGTATCATTGATCTGCTTCACAGACGTCGCAAGTGGGCCGATGGTATGATTATCAACCCAGGTGCTTTTACCCACTATTCCTATGCGATCCGGGATGCTATAGAAGGAATTCAAATCCCAGTGGTTGAAGCACACCTCTCCAATATTTATGAACGCGAGGATTTTCGTTCGGTTAGCGTGACCAAGGACGCCTGTCTCGCTCAATTCTATGGAAAAAAAGTGGACTCCTATCTGGAAGCCCTTGAATATTTAAGTAACCACCTAAAAGGCTAGTTACTTATAGTTTATCATCCCGAGCGGAGCCGAGGGATGTAAATCTTAATAGTGTTAATTTTCCCTCGACTCCGCTCGGGATGACATAACGATTTCTATAAGGCATAACCAAGGACACCACATGCTCTCCACACTCGACTTCAGTATCATCATTCTTTTTCTAGTTGGTATTTCAGCTTACGGTATTTACAATAGTCGTTTCAATAAAACCTCTGAGGACTACTTCCTGGCTGGTCGTAACATGCCCTGGTGGGCCGCCATGCTCTCCATTGTGGCAACAGAAACCTCAGTACTCACTTTTATCAGTATCCCTGGGATGGCTTATCGGGGTAGTTGGTTCTTTCTGCAATTGGCGCTGGGTTATATCCTCGGTCGAATTCTGGTGAGTATCTTTTTGCTCCCCGCCTATTTCAAGGGTGGCATAACCTCCATCTATGAAGTGCTCGGTGAGCGTTTTGGGAAGAAAATCCAGAAAACAGCCTCCGGAGTATTCCTGGTTACACGCATCCTGGCCGATGGAATTCGATTTCTGGCAACAGCAGTGATTGTCCAGGTTGTAACCGGTTGGTCTTTGCCAGTTGCGGTGTTGGTAATTGGTGCCGTGACTGTGGTTTATACCCTTATGGGCGGCATTCGTACAGTCGTCTGGGTTGATAGTTTTCAATTTGTACTCTACCTCGGTGGTGGTCTTATCGCCATTATATATATCCTGATGCACAGCGATGCCTCCTTTGGAACCATGCTAGCCCAATTAAATGATCAGGGTAAGCTGGATGTCGTGCGCTGGGGTTGGGATCTTTTTTCTGACCCCTGGTTGTTTCTCTCCGCAATATTTGGTGGGATGCTGCTTTCTTTTGCCTCTCATGGAGCCGATTACATGATGGTGCAGCGTGTACTCTCTGTGAAGGATCTCAAAGGTGCCAGAAAGGCCATGATCGGTAGTGGTTTCTTTGTCTTTATTCAGTTTGCTGTATTCATGTTAGCCGGGTCGCTTATATACATCTATCTCGGTGGCATCGAACTCCAAAAGGATAGAGAGTTTTCAAGCTTTATCGTGAATGAGCTTCCGACAGGTCTGAAGGGTTTGTTGTTGGCTGGTGTACTGTCGGCTGCCATGTCGACTCTGAGCTCATCCATCAACTCCCTGGCATCTTCAACAACCACTGACTGGATGGGTAAAAATGTTTCCATCAAGACCTCTCGTTTGATCAGTCTGGCCTGGGCAATAGTTCTCATTGGTATTGCCCTTGTTTTTGATGAATCAGATGAAGCCATCGTGGTAATGGGTTTACAAATAGCGTCATTTACCTATGGTGGTTTGCTAGGCTTGTTTCTGTTAACCAAAATTGATAGAGAGTTCTCTCAGATCAGTCTAATTAGCGGGCTGGTGGCTTCCATGGCTATCGTTTTTGTGCTGAAGCATTATGGCTTGGCTTGGACTTGGTTTATTGGATTCTCAGTCCTGACCAACCTCGTGGTGGTCTATGTAGTTGACTGGGGTTTAAAACTCAGGTCAAAGTAAATTTAATGGCCTTGTGAAGGATCAAAACCTTCGCAAGGCCATTGTTCTCAAAGTCTAATTTCCAGAAAGAACTGCTACTATAATTACAATAATGGTGATCAACCAGATGTTGATGTAGTGCTGCAGGTGCAACCCCAGAAGCAGTAAGATATCACGCTCTAGGGCTGGTAAATCCTTTGATGGACTTTCAATTGACCCTGACCGATGAAGGGGACTATCTACCTTAAACAGGAACTGTTCATTGGCGGCATCTTTCTTGATCCAACTCCAAATACCCCGAAGCAAATTGAAGGATTTAAAATAGTAAGTGTTGCCACTTTTAAGCTCCAGCTTACTCTTCTGAAAATCCTTCCAGTAAAAGTGTAACTTCCCGAGCTCCTCCCGAGAAGTACCGTCAATTACACTCAAGTTCATGTTGGCTTTCCCATTGGAGGTGAAGCGCAGTTTCCGATCGCCCATTTCACCAGTACCATCAGGACTCCACAGTCCCTTCCTTCGAATATTCCCAGTGAGTTTGGGGCTCAGCTGAAAGCGATAACTTCGCGAAGGGGAACGATCTTTTGTCCAGCTAAAAATTTTATTCTCAGTCATACGTAAAGCTCCTTAACCTTTAGTCATCCAGCGCATAATATTTGAAAACTTAAGCGGTACACCCTGCATGAGAATGGCAGTGCGGAAAATGCGAGCACCACCCCAAACGACGAACATTGTGAATATAATCACTCCAGCTAAGCCTGCCCAGGGTTGCCAGGCTGGTATGGTGACTGGTGAGGTCATTCGCAAAGTCATAACCATTGGCGTGAATGGCGGAATCAAGGACATGACCGTAGAAAATGTAGAGAGTGGTTCCTTTAAAACAGGCATCATGATAAACATAGGAATCATCATGGGAAACATGGCTGGAAAAGATAAGGACTGAGCATCCTTGGCATCATTTGCAACAGATCCCAGGCTTGTCATAATGGCTCCTAGCATAAATAGAAGGATTACGAGGTTTACGACGAACCATGGTAGAATATCATAGGGAATGTAAGCCTCAAATCCTCGCCATTGCATAAAGGCTGTACCACCACCCAAATACACCAAGGTACTGGTGAGTGCTACAGCAAGTCCACCAAGAATTTTCCCAAGCATGAATTGGAAGGGTGTAATGGATCCGAGAATAACTTCAACAATTCGTTGGGTTTTCTCTTCCATAACAGCACTAAGCTGAGGCGTGGCACCCATCATTGACATCATAAACATGAGCATCACCATAACGAGGGG
>Ga0307989_1001314_pt1 | contig 13615 bp, 7 predicted proteins | sample EllFjometagen185_FD_203164 | JGI IMG/M metagenome (GOLD analysis project Ga0307989, IMG submission 203164) | Marine microbial communities from Ellis Fjord, Antarctic Ocean - #185 | ecosystem: Environmental > Aquatic > Marine > Unclassified | place: Southern Ocean | collected 2014-10-08
AAACGCATAACAAAAGCACCTGCGGTTGGGTTATCTGTCCGCTTTCGTCTGAATCGTACCGATTCAAACTTTGGTTTGTCCGCTTTCAGTTGGGATCGTTCCGATCCCGCAGCGTGCTCGAACATTAGGCACAGCACAGAAAAGAATAAGTAAATATTTAATATTGGAGGTTATCATGCACGATCCATAAACCACTGTTGTCAATTTGTTGTAATTACATTTCCCGTGATTGATAAGAAAAACCGTTAACCAAAAAAAGGAGAAGAAAATGAAAAAGAAATTAATCATAATGCTTGTGTTGATAACGTTCGTGAGTATGATTTCAGCAGGGCAAATAGACAATGAAAAAATAATACCCAAGAAATTGATTTATTCGGAGTTACCGGATGATTACCCAAAAGAATTAGATGAATTGATTTCATTTCTTAATGAAGAAAGAGAGAAAAATAATTTAGAATTAATTATTGAGGATTCACTACTAACAGAAGTAGCAAAAAAACAAACTGAGGAAATGATAAGAAATGATATTTTATCACTTGAATCTCGAGAAGGGAAATCAACAAATCAAATTCTTTTAGAAAATGCAATCTATGACAATTATATCTATCCTTTTATATTCCGTTGTAGAAATATAGAAGAAATATTTACACAAATTGAATCAAATAAAGAATTAATGAATTCACTAATAAATGCAGATGTAAACTATTTAGGAATTTCTTTATTGAAAAAAGATGAATATTTTCTAACTATATATTTGGTAGAGAGACATATCTTTTTTGATCCCTTTATATTATCACTAGATATGGAAAGTTCATTTGAAGCGAGAACATATATGAGTGAATTTTTAATTAATGGTGAATCAAAACATGAAGATCTTTTAATTAAACTCTTTAAATATACTTCTTATGGTGAATTGTTAAATTCAGATAAGAATGAAGAATTAGAAATAATTCATATATCAAATATAGAAGACGGGAATTTTAATACACGAATTAACTTAAAAAAGTATAAAACCTTTAACCAATCATTCTTAATTAGGTTTTATGATAATCATCATAATTTAGCTAACATAATACTCAAAATATAGGGGGAATAATGAAATTTAAACTCATAATACTAATACTAATGTTTTCATTTTGTTTTCTTTTTAGTCAAAATGACTATTACTTAATAAAGCATACAGGAACATCATCTGGAAATTCAATCAATGGTCAACTATCTAATACTGTACGTTTTACTAGCGGTAATCCTGTATCATTAACAATTAAAGTTTCTAAATATAATACATATAATGCAATAACAAACTCTCAATCTGTTACATCTCAAAGTATGTCAGCTACTCCTACAACAACAGATATCACTACTGAAACTGATGATTTTGGTAATGAATTTTATTTAGTAACATGGGATGATGTTCAGTTAAATCAATTATATTCTGCTGATTTAAGTTGTAATCTATCAACAGATACTAATTTATCTATTCTTCAAAGAATAGATGATTTCCCCATTCCTTTATCAAATATACCCGTAGATGTTCGACAGTTTTTAGAACCCACAGATGATATACAAAGTGAGCATACTAATATAATCAATCAAGCTAATACTATAGTTAGTGGTTGTTCTGATCTTATTCATGCGATAAAAGAAATTATTTGTTGGGTTAGAGCTAATGTTACATATGTAGGCGGTGTTTCAAATGATGCTCTTTCTGTATTAAGTTCGGGTCAGGGTAATTGTACTGGTTTTACAAATCTTACCATTGCATTGTTACGAGCATCTGGAGTACCAGCTAAATTTATTGGTTCTATTATATTACCAAAAGTTTATAATGTTCCTTTATGGGGTGGAACTACAACTCCATTCGGATCAAGTGGACCAGGATTACATGCTACACTTGAATTTTATTTGCCATCTCAGGACAATTGGATTTCTGGAGATTCTCAAAGTTTTCTATTCTACATAAATCAAAATATATTGAAAGTTTCGGAAGGAGATGAAATGGTTTCACAGTGTTCATATTCTTGGTCTTATAGTGGTAATCTTCCAACGTATGATTCTCTGGAATGTAATCTTAGCTCTGCTTCAATTAGTTCAATAAGTATTACTTATGACTATATTGGATATGAGATTTTCGGCAATGGGCCAATACAACGTGCAATATTTTCTTGTAATTATGAACCTTCAACAAATATTGATAATTTAACAATAAATCCTTCATTTAATAAACTTTACTGTAATTTCCCTAATCCCTTCAATCCATCAACAACTATTTCCTACAATCTGGCAGATAATATCCAAAATCCCCAAATCGAAATCTTTAACATCAAAGGGCAAAAGGTTAGAAACTTCCAATTGGAAAATACTATCGGTGAAAACTCTATTGTTTGGAATGGGAAGGATGCTAATGATAAATCTGTTAGTAGCGGTGTTTATTTCTATCAACTTATGAATGAGGGTAAAATAGTGCAATCACGTAAAATGTTAATGATAAAGTAGCGGAAAGGGATTTGGCTAAAGGCACTTTGGTTGACCGCCGCTTGCACCCAGGCTACTTCCCACCTTCCGCTTGAAACAATTTAATCATTATGGAGTTATTGGCAATTGAAAATTCAAGGAGGTTATTATGCACGAACCATAAATGACCATAACTAATTATAATTATATCAATTACAGATTGAGAGTTAAACTGTTAATCAACTAAACCAAAAAGAAGGAGAAGAAGAAAATGAAGAAGATTTTATTAATAATTCTTTTACTGATAGCATCGGTATTGGTATTATCTGGGGAAGAGGGAAATATCACTTTCTTTCATGATATCCATTTAAAAGAAGTGATGTATAATTATGAACTTATACAAGAATATGTATTCGATAAACCATTAGGACAAGTATATTTCACAAAGCCTACATTAAACGACAGCGGAAATCTTTCACTATCCGTTACGCAAGGTGCATTTCCGCGAACCAGATTGTCTTTTGATGAAAACCTGAATTTTAAAAGAGTTGGTATAGATAGTTTGTCAGCACTTATTTCACAACACGGTGAATATTTTGTACAATTCAAAACTGATTCATTAAGGATGACTTGTAGAATATTTAACAAATCTGGTGAATTAGTTGGATCGTTTGCAAAAGATAATCCGCCTGATTTTAGACTTGGTGATACTAGATCGCAGCATACACTTAATCTTACAAACATCAATGATAATGGCATAATTTTATATTCAGAATCAGTAAACGATAAGACCATTCTTTATAAAGATATGACATCAAAAAAGGTCGGTCCTTTTTATAATGATGAATCTTTAAAACACTTAATTCATGGTGAGTATTCAAGGATGTCAGCATTATCTAAGAACGTTAACTTTGCTGTTCTTGCATCAGAAAACCATTATTTAGGACCAGAAAAGTATTTTACTTTTCCTTTAGGTAGTCGAGTCTTTTTCTATGATGAAAAAGCTAACTTTTTAAAATCTTATGATATAGAAGGTGTTGATCTTTTTTGGCCAGCTATATTTAGTGAAAGCGGTAAGTACTTTATAATGTGCGCTAAACCTTATATGTATCTCTTCAAAGATACCGAGCTTGTCCTCAAAAAGAATGTAAAAGGTCTTGGAAGTATTAGATTCAGCGAAGATGAATCTGTTGTTCTTGTTGGTACTGGAATAGGGAATTTAATCATTGATCTGAAAACATGCAAAACAATTAAGAACATAGAATCACTCGGCAGTTTCAGAGCTATTGCTAATAAAGAATTTCCTATTATTACTTGTGCAACGGACAATGAAGTATATGTGGTCAATTACGAAACCGAAGAAGTAATGCTCGCTGAAATAATTGGACCAAAGTATCCTACGCATTACAGAATTAATAATCTTCAAATATCTGGAGACGGCAAAACAATTACTTTATTTCATCACAAATGGTATCGTAAATACAAGATTGGAGGTAGAAAATGAGAAAGATAATCTTTATTCTATTTATTCTATCTCTTAATCTATATGCTACGGAACATACGATACAAAAAGAGAAATTGATTAAATCAAGAAAATCGGATAATCAAGGAACATCTATAGGAAATAAATCAATTATTTCAGAAAAACATCATAATGATTCGTTTAAACAAAAAACTATTGCAACTTGTAATTATAGGACCGACGTTACTATTGATGTTCAGGTAGACTATTGGTATGATGAAGCTTCATGGAATATCTGGATAGGTGGTCAAGGATATTATTATGCATCAAATCAAACGTTTTCTTATGCTTATGAATCTCAATCAAGAACACTTGATTTACCTGAAGGTGATCATTCTGTTGATTGTTGGGATACTGAAGAGGATGGAGGAATATCAGGTAATACAACTGGCGCAACAACAAATGTTTCCTGGAATGCGAATGATTATACTGATTTTGGTGAATTCTGGTTTTATGTTGGAAGTACAGGTGATCCAGATTTAGTTGTAAATTCAATCGTAATTAATGAGTCAGTAAATCCTACTGATAATACTGTATATACTCCCGGTTGGGATCCTTGTTCGGTTACAGTAACAATAGAAAATATAGGAAATGCTAATGCAAGCGGTTTCGATATAGCCTTACTTTATCATGATGCGGAAACAGGATGGGAAGAATTATTGGACACAGAATATGTATCTTCATTAAATGCTGGTTCAACTGACAATATTGTGTTTGATTATTATGACTTTGATGAGGATTTTTATATGTATCATAATGGCACAGATCCTGCAAAAGTTAAACTATACGCTCGTGTTGATTATTGGAATAGTATACCAGAAGATGATGAATATAATAACGATAGTTCTGAAACAGGATGGATTTACTTTATTGAACATGCCACCTATGATAACTATGGATGTTGTGCCGGTGTTTCATTTATCACTGATTTAAGTGATATTGCCGGTGTGTTTGGAGAAGCACGAACAGGACCACCGCCATATTTTCATAATGCCATAGATATTGAAGCCACTAATGGATCAAATTGCTATTCAATATCTTCAGGTTCAATTGAATATGTATATGATGCCAGTAATAGTTTTATAAGAATGAGATCAAACGAAAACAACAGTCGTCATTTTAATTATGTTCATGTGAATAATCCGCAATACAATTATAGTCCCCCATACCCTTATCGCAATTCAGGTATCTATATTTGCGATGTTAATAGTGAAGCTCATATTCATTTTGTTGATAGAACGGAAACAAGTGGATCTTACAAGAATCCCCTTCGCTCAGATGGGATTATGAGAAGTTCGGAATCCTCAATTCCTCAAGTATCAACAATACGTCTCTATGAAAACTCTTCTACACCAGTGAATTGGAATCAACAACCACTATTTTGGACAGGAAATACAAACATAATAGATGTTCAAATTTTTGATGATTTTGAAATAGCTGTAGATGCAGCAGATAATTTAGGTTGGTTTCATGGAGGATCAGCGGGTTTTTCAAAAGGTATCTATTCTATCGGTTATAGATTGAAAAATAGTCAAAATCAGATTTTATTAGATGAATTAGATAGAATTGTATTTAATTCACTCCCATCAGTATTCGATTATGTTTACGCAGGGGGATCAGATACATATAATTATTACTACATCGCAACAAATTCAAATAGTAGTAATACTGGTAGTTTAGATATTTCAAATTATCCAAATGGTAATTATACCTTGGAAGTAATAGCAAAAGATATAGATGGTAATCTGGATATAGAAACATTAGAATTCGAAATTACAGGAAGTATTACAGAAGTAATCGAAACTGAAAATATCCCTTTTGTAAATTATCTTTCTCACAACCACCCTAATCCTTTCAATCCTACAACAACCATCTCCTACAGTTTGGCAGAAAACAGCTATGATCCAAAAATTGAAATATACAACGTTAAAGGGCAGAAAGTGAAAAATTTACAATTAGAAAACATAATTGGAGAAAACTCTATTGTCTGGAATGGAAAGGATGCTAATGATAAATCCGTGAGTAGCGGTGTATATTTCTATAGTCTGATAAATGAGGGTAAAACAGTGCAATCACGAAAAATGTTAATGTTAAAATAGCGGAAAGGGATTTGGCTAAAGGCACGTTGGTTGACCGCCGCTTGCACCCAGGCTACTTCCCACCTTCCGCTGAATGTAAAACTAATATAGATGTGTGATTTAGCAAGTGAAATAATTCAACAGCACAGTTAATGAACATGACAGGTTGAAAAACGATGATTGATTATGAAAAAATAAAGGAGGCTTAAGATGAAACAGATCAAACTGATAATTGTCTGCATAATGATTGCAGGATCACTTCTATCAATAAATTACGATAGTTATGAAGAAGTGGAGAAAAAGGAATTAATGAAAGTTTTTAATGATGAGAAAGCAGTGGAGCAATTTTTAGAAGATATGAAAACAAGGAAACCGATTGTAAGTGAAGAACCGCTTCTCAATCGTAACTTAGATACAGAGATGGTGATCATAACAAGTGAAGAATTTGTGGATGATTTTGAAAATTTTGCCCAACTCAAAAATGAAGAAGGTATAGTAACCGAGATTATATCAACTACTACTATAGGTTTAACCGCTTCCCAAATTCGTAATTGGCTAACAATCCAAAAAGTGTATTTCCCTGCACTAACTTACGTTCTGATCGGTGGTGACGAGAATATAGTTCCTATTTGGAGCATTGAGTATCTAGAAAACGGTGTAAGTTATCCTGCTACTACAGATTTTTATTACAGTAATGTTCTTTCTACCTGGCCTGCAGATAATGACATTATGGAAATTGAATTAGAACCTGATCTTTATGTTGGCAGAGTACCTGTCAGGAATGCATATGAGGTTTATGTATTCTATAACAAGTATCAGAATTATCGAACAAACTATACTGAGAATACAGATAGAATGGCTTTTATTGCTACAAATGTTCAAAAATATCCAGGAGCAATGGCAGATAATATTTGCATCGATCAGATAATGGATAACTTAGATGCAAATATTGAAACCGATGTTCTTTATAATTACGATTTGGTAGATGAGGTTAATGGTTGTGGTCAACCGATCCTTGATATGTTTTATGATCGTGATTACAGTTTCCTTTATGGAATGTGGCATGCAGGTGCATCACAGTATGCTATTTTTGATTCAGAATATGATATGAATAATGAATGGTTTGAGAATAATTTTGATAATCATAATCAAGATATTACCATAGTTTCGATTGCAGTGGATGAAGGAAGATGTTGGTATTCGGATAAAATCCTGTCGGGTCCGCATATAAATCAATATGAATATAATTATTGTAGACCTGCAGAAAATTATTATCAGCTCGAGGATGAGTTATATACTAGTTTAGTCTCCTCCTATGTTGCCTGGATTGGTGCATGTCATTCAGGTAATTTAGAGACAGAGCGGTGGAGTTCTACAATACCAGTTCAAAGATATCCAGGAGGTGATATAATTAAGAATTATGATATTACTGGTCAACTATTTGAGCATTATGTTAATTCAATTCCAGACACAATATATAATGATGAGAATTGCATCTCGGAAGTCTTTTTTAATGAGCTTGGTGGTCCTATTGCCATTAATACATCTTCCACAATAGATTTCCCCTATTTCAGTAATAGAATAGTGGAAGAATACTTTGATCTGCAATTTGATGATGGTTATAGTAAGCTTGGGTATCTTACAAGAGAAAGTTGGGATAGAGTATCTAATTGGTTAGATACTTCAAGAGTCCTGCGAGAGGTGTATTTCGGTTACACTCTTTTTGGTGATCCAAGTATGGATGTGTGGTCAGCAAAAGCAGAGCAGCTTGTAACAATACTAGATCATAGTATTCAACTTGGTTATACATTTACAACCTTAAATTCTTCCGGTGTTGTAGTAGATGCAGAAATTGTGGTTACAAATTCATCAGGAACAATTATGGGAAAAGGTGCATCACCATACACTTATAGCGATAGAATGCAAAACGATTATATCATTACATCCAACAAAGTAAACTGTATTCAAGCCAGGAATACATATTCTGAGTTGAAAGATTATACGGATTTGCCATATTCAATGACTTTCGAAAATGGTATTGATTGTAATTGGGAAATGCATTCCAGTAATAATTATGGTAGAACATTAGTTACAGATCAATATGCGCCACATAATGGTAATAAGCATTTGGTCATGGATTGTAAAACGGGTACTTACACAACAAATGAAGCATGGCTTCACTTAGACTTAACCGATGAAGACAGAGTTGAGCTAAATTTCTGGTGGAAAGAGTTCAACGATGAAACTCATGCTATTGATGGTGTTTACTTTTCAGATGATGGTGGTACAAACTTCGCAAAAGTCTACTCCTTGACCGGAGGATCGTCAACCTGGCAAGAGATCACACTTGATGTCGACACTTTGAGTACTTATTATAGTTTAGATTATTCAAGTGACTTTGTGATAAAATTTCAACAATATGATAATTGTTCAATATCAAGCGATGGTTTTGCTTTTGATGATGTGTCTGTTTATTCAAATTATTCGAATATTCCTTATTCAACGAGTTTTGAATCTGATCTTGATGAATATTGGGAAATTGGTTCAAGCAACGAATATGGCAGAGTAATTGTTACAAGTGCAAATTCTCCTTATTCCGGTAGTAATCACTTAACAATGGATGTAAATGTAAATGGTAATTATTCAGTGAATGAAGCAAAATTATATCTTAATCTCACTAATATTCGCTATCCGGAATTAAAATTTTGGTGGAAAGAATTCGGTGATGAAACTCACTCAAACGATGGTGTTTATTTTTCTGACGATGGTGGTGCTTCTTTTGAGAAAGTTCATGACTTGACTGGTTCTACAAATAATGTCTGGCAGGAAATAATTCTTGATATTCATCAATTAGCAGTAAATCATGATCTTGAATTAACTTCAAAATTTGTAATTAAATTTCAACAATATGATAATTACCAAATAGTAAGTGACGGTTTTGCTTTTGATGACATTAGCATTATAGACACTGGTGGTATTACAAGAGATGGAATTGATGAGAATGAAATTATTTATAATGATTTCCTTCTTAGTAATTATCCAAATCCATTTAATCCTACAACCACAATATCTTTTTCTATCCCTGAAGAAGGCAAAATCGAATTACTCGTTTACAACATAAAGGGTCAAAAAGTTAAAACTCTATTAAATGATGACCTAAATGAAGGTGACCATTCTGTTGCTTGGTATGGCGTTGATGAATCAGGCAATTCAGTTAGTTCAGGTGTTTATTTTTATAACTTGATAGTAAACGGCAAAACTAAAGCTATCAAGAAATGCTTGATGATGAAATAGTGTCATTTGACCAGCTCGGGAATTATCTCGGGCTGGTTTTGATTTTTTTTAGAAGCTGTGCCTAACAAAAGTGCCCACAAGCAAGCAGGTAGAGAAGCAAGAAGAGTCGTGGCGCACTCCACACATTATGCGTTACTAAAAGAATATCTGATTTGAGTTCGAGTTTTAAAGAAAAAAGTAAACTGAGATTTAATTCAGAATTGATCTTTAAAATTTTATAAAGTGTTTCGATTATTTTCAAAAAATTGAAAAAAGCAAATTGTGTTTTTACAAAGCCAAATGAATTCTTCTAAATGATTCAATAATTGATTCTGTCGATTTTAGCTGAATTTTGTGCATTTGGATTCAAAAATAATTTTACATTCTCCAACTCTGATTAAAGGCTTGATTTTAATAATTACAACAATTGAATTTCTCGGTAAATATTTTGAACTTGGTTAAACTGAAATTTCCGCTGAAAATTCATATTTTTGTTAACATTGAATTTCTTGATTTAAGGGTTCTCGGGTTTCAAATTCATTTTTTTGGTGAATCAATTGTTCAAGGTTTTCTAATAAAAAATGATTCTTTCGGAGTTAATTTTCAAGTTTGTAAAAACAGTAATTAATTCTAATAAAAAACGATTGAAGTCGCTGAAGATTTCAAGATTCCAAGAGAAAGTTTAACCAATTTGCTTTTTGTTTTGGACAGAAAAATTATTATTCTAACTTTTAGTTTGTTAATTCAGTTTTAAAGTTTTCGTGCTTCTTAACGTTTAAATGATTTTTCAGCTGTTAGGTTTGATTTGATTTTATTAATATTCTCGGATTTAATAATTTATTAAGTTTATTATGTTTTTTGAAAAATGATTGAAACGCATAACAAAAGCACCTGCGGTTGGGTTATCTGTCCGCTTTCGTCTGAATCGTACCGATTCAAACTTTGGTTTGTCCGCTTTCAGTTGGGATCGTTCCGATCCCGCAGCGTGCTCGAACATTAAGTACCATAAATAAAATAGGAGTATAGGAAGGAGAACTTATGAAGAAAATGATTTTTGCTGTTTTAGTTATGATAATTTTATGCTCAAATATTGGAGCTGTTTATCATAAAATTGGACACTATCCAACAGAGAATATTTCTGTTGATGGAGAATTATTTGGTGACAACCTGTTTCTTTTAGAACTTGATAAAATTACTATACTGGATGTCAGCAATCCTGCAAACCCAGAAATAATTTCAGAAACTTTTATTAATTCTCTAGCTCAAGATATTGTTATTCAAGATAGTATCGCTTATATAGGTGGTTTAAATCGTATTGTTTTATTTGATATTTCCGATCTTGAAAATCTTCTTCCACTTTCTACAATTCAAATATATGGTTGTGTTTCTGTCGCTATAAGAAATGAAATATTATATGCTGCTTGTGGTCAGGAAGGAATATATTTTATTGACATATCAAATCCACAATCCCCAATTATAGATGCACATTATGGAGAATATTGGAGATCCATTCTCATCGATGTCGTATGGCCTGCAGCTTACGTTGATAATTATGAAAACGCTATTAACATATTCAATATTGAAGATATAAATAATATTGAACTTGTTGGAGTAATACCATCATATACTGATCGCTTTATTATTAATGAAGACAAAATGTACACTAATGCAGAACAAAATTACATTAATGTATTTGATCTCAGCAATCCATTAGCACCTGTGCAATTAACTTCTATTGAAGGAGTTGGCTGTCCACTTACTGTAGATGAAAATGTATTATACACACGTGGCAATGGCATTGATGTTTTCCATATTGATGAAAATTTTGAACTCTCTCCGTTAGGGATGTACGACAGTTGGGCAAGTGTTGAAGGATTTGAAGTCTCAGATGGAATCGCTTTTAATATTACTAAATGGGAAGGTTTGCAAATATTAGATCTTTCTGACCCAATTGAAGAAAAGTGTATAAGTAGTTGTGAATTACCAATATTTCCAGTAGGTATGAATCTATATGAAAATGCAATTTATTTAAATTATGAATACAATGAGATGGCTGGAATAATTGACATTTCAAATTATCAAAATCCAATATATCAACAATTTCCAAATCAAGATGATCAACTTGTTAGTTTCACATTTTGGAATGATGTTTTGTTTGCAAAAGATTGGTTTAATATTTTTTCATACGATTTATCTAATCCATTTGAACCACAATTACTCGAAACATTTGAAGGCGTTTCTGGTAGTGATATGTTATTAACAATGGATGATATGCTTATTGAATTTGATTATTCAGAAATTAGATTATATTCTATAAATAATTCAACACAAATCTCTGAAATCGGAAGTTATGACGATGTTGGATATAAAACAGCTTTTGAAGCAAACAATGGGTTCATATATTATGCAATTTATCAGGAAGGAATAAAAATAATTGATATTGAAAATCCTGAGAGAATTGATTTTTATCCAATAGAAGAATTTATTGGAGGAATGAAAATAAATGACAACATCCTTTATGTTTCTTCTGAGAATGAAATCCTTTTGTTAGATATTACTGATCCTACTTCAATTGTGTTTGTTACATCTATTCAACCACACGAAGATTCTGAATTCATCGCACCTGTAATAATAGATGGCAATGATTTAATAATCGCTGATGCAAGCTGGAATGAAATATCTGTTTTTGACATATCAATTCCTTCTATTCCAACATTAATTGAGAGTTATAGTGGTTGTAGAGAAGTTCGTGAAATGCTATTAATAGACAACTATCTTCTTACTGGAAATAATAGAAGTGGTTTTGCAATAATTACTTTAGATGGTTTACTAGAATCTAATGAAAATGAAATAATTCCTAATTCTTTTAATTTGAAAAATTATCCTAATCCATTTAATCCAACAACGAATATTAATTTCTCCTTACAATCTAACACTGAAGTTGAACTTTCAATTTATAATATCAAAGGGCAAAAAGTGAGAACATTAGTTGATGGTAATATTGAAAAAGGTGATCATTCTGTTATGTGGAATGGTTCTGACGAATCAGGCAATCCAGTTAGTTCGGGTATATATCTCTATAAATTAAAAACAAAAGATAATCAAAAAACGAATCGGATGTTATTATTGAAATAATAAATTCTATAGAAATGGTACTTAACAAAACACTCCACATTCAGATTGAAAGGAAAGCGAGAAGAACGTGGCAGTGTCCAAACATTAGCCGAAATTGTTGAATTTTAGTAATGATACAAAATTAAAAAATTAGGAGGTCTCGATGTGGAAATGTAAAAACTGTGGTGAAGAAGTTGAAGATAATTTTGAAATCTGTTGGAATTGTGGTTCAAATAAAGACGGAAAAAAAACAAAAATGGCTGATGAATTCCAACAACAGAAAAAAGAATCTGATATTGAACATCCATTAGGTGCAAGTCTTAAAATAATTGGTACAATAATGAAGATTTTAGGATTGATTGTAGGAATAATTGTACTTGTTAAATTGAGTCAAGGCGGTATCTTTTCTGAAGATGAAGTAACGCCAACAGATGTAATAATTTCGTTAATAATAATATTCTATCATTATGTTTCGGGTATGGTTTGTATTGGAATCGCGGAAATACTTAATTCAAATTATAGAAATAAAGTGTGATTTTTTATGAAACATAATCTAATAATAGTAGGAATTATTTTAATTATAATTGGTATTTTTCTATTTGCAGAAGGTTACAATAAAATGCAACCAACAAAAACAGAGAAAACTATAAACTTTATTTCGAATTTCACAGAAGAAATAACTGGAGACAAAATTGAAAGTATTCCCGAAAGGGATAAATCTCAACAAGTAATTATGATTACTATTGGATCTATATTTTTTGTGATCGGACTTATTATGATTCTAAAGAGTGGTAAGAATTGATTCAAAATAAAAACTTAATTCTCGCATTTAAAATTTTAACGAAAACGGTTAATAAAAACGATGATCGTGATTTTTTTTTCAAATTTAATGAAAATGATTTTGGCAAAAAAAGTTTTCAAAATCCGCAAAATTACGCAAAAAATAATGAAATGATAATGGAGTAAAATTGAGAGAAAAAAATAAAAGAAAAAAAAAGCAAAATCGCTTTTCGTGCTCAGGTTCTCTTTTTTGTCTCGGTGTTGCTGCCGGTATGTGTCAAGAAAGATGTCCCTCAATTTGATCTTTTCTTTTGTTCAAAAAAACAGACTCAATTCTGTTCCAGTTTTTAGTGGATTTATTAATCCATCTTAATGGGTTCTTTGCCATTGTTTT
>Ga0307989_1001315_pt1 | contig 13614 bp, 23 predicted proteins | sample EllFjometagen185_FD_203164 | JGI IMG/M metagenome (GOLD analysis project Ga0307989, IMG submission 203164) | Marine microbial communities from Ellis Fjord, Antarctic Ocean - #185 | ecosystem: Environmental > Aquatic > Marine > Unclassified | place: Southern Ocean | collected 2014-10-08
CTTCTCTGTTACATCTTTCTATAAACTCTTGTAAAGATATAACTTCTTCTGCCATATCAGGATGTATATGTGATTCACAAAAGTAACAATCAGTTTCTTTCACGTCCAGTAAAAATTCATTACAATTCCCACAAGCATATTGAAACACACCATCACAAATTTCTATTACTATTCTATGAACTGGGTCAGGAAGAAAATCCTCAGAGAATCTCATTTTAAAATATTTTTCTCTACCATAAGTTCTAAAAATAACTACATTTGCTTCTTCAAAGTCATGCAAGGGCAGTTTAAAATCAAAGATAGTTAATGCATCAATGCTTTTAGTCATTCCAATTGTAGTTAAATCACTTTCGTCCAGTACAATTACTTTCCATCGCATATTCTTATATCCTCCAAAATTGAATCAATTATTATCTGAAGTTCTTCTCTGTAATCACTTGAAATACCCAAAGAGTACTGGACAAAACCAAATCCATAAGCATAATCTATAACAGAAAAATTTTCACCTTGGAAAATCCATCTTATAGCAGTCGCTCTATCATCAGCACCAGCAATAAGAGCAGATTCAATCCTATCCTCGAATTTTTCATCTGCAAAAGATTCTCTGAGTACTATTTCAGTTTGATTTGCTTCAAAGGATTCCAAAAGATCATCGTAAATTTTCTGTTTTTCTATAGGAGTTGTTTCAAAATGGTAAAATTTGTGGTTAACAGGACGAAAACCGAAAGTATCTTTGAAAAGGTCTGAAAATCCATCTGAATCATATGTAAATTTCGCCATCTTATATCTCCTGTAGTTATTCTTTATTATAGTACTATAATATCATAACTAAAAGGATTTGTCAAGAGTTTTCTGATCTTATTTAATAAAAAAGAGTCAGTACAGCATTGCTCATATCTGGAACAACATCCTGATTTTCTGTTTTTGGGTCAAACAAATAAATTGAATTTTCAGTTTCAATTATATTATTAGTTCTATCCAATAGTATTATATAAGTTGATCTGAAATGAAAACCTGGCAAGAATCTGCCAAATTTATCTTCAATAACTGTTCCTGTTACTATCAATGGTGGCATGATTACTTTTGGAAAGTGTGTAAGAAAAAGTTTGTTGTTGTCTCCTGGAATAACAATATGATGTAATTGCCAGTTTTTTATTGTAGTAAGATTTTTCATACTTCCTCCTTGGATGGAGCGCCTGAGAGGAGTCGAACCTCCATGTGTCCTTTAGCTTTCCCCTGGTTCGTAGCCAGGCGGCATACAGGCGCATTAAATGTGCAACAAGCTGGAATTGAACCAGCGACGCCGAGATTTTCAGTCTCGCGCTCTACCAAACTGAGCTACTGCTGCATTAATAAATGGGTGTAGAGAGTTAGTTTTTTATGATATCAGATTAATAGTAAAAATCTGCTAACCGATTATCTTGTGTCCGTTACATAGATCACTACATCTACCTCTACTGCCAGACTACAATGTTATAAAACACACCCAAATTTTAAATGGTAGTCCCTAAGGGAATTGAACCCCTTTCTCTTGGATGTAAGCCAAGCGTTATACCCAGTCTACTAAGGGACTTAAAATGGAACGCCCTCCCAAATTCGAATTGGGGACCTAAAGGTTAGAAACCTTTTGCTCTGTTCCGCTGAGCTAAGGGCGCAAATAAGGGAAATAATCTTGGCAGAAATAATAAACTGCAACTTTTTTACTTTTGGCGAAGTAGTTAACTGCCATATTTTTTATTCTTTCCCTGTTGTACATGCCCAACTTAACCTAATTGTATGATAATCTATGATCGTAGATTACCTTACCCTCTTTCAATGACCCTGCTTACGGTGGGGCGTACAGGATAAGTCAGATTATTGGTAGTCCATAAAAGAGTTGAACTTTTATCTCTCGGTTATCAGCCGAATGCTCTACCATTGAGCTAATGGACTAAATTTTTGGAGTACATGATGGGAGTCGAACCCACATAAACGATTTTGCAGACCGTCACCTAACCATTCGGTAACATGTACATATCAAGCGTAGGGAACCTCGGATTCGAACCGAGACGGTCATTGAGACCATGAGGGCTTAAACCTCATGTGGCTACCAGTTACACCAGCTCCCCATTATTTGGAGCCCCCATCAGGTAACGATCCCGATTCTATCGCTTACAAGGCGAGTGCATCACCATTAATGCTTTAAGGGCTTAATTTAAATCTTAAATACTTTTCTGAAAATATTTACAATTTGCTTGTACTGCAAGCAAAAGTAATTTAGTGTAAGAACATTTTCCATAATTAGTACTATTTTTCTTCGTCTCATGATGTGAAACAAACTTGCATGTTCTACAATCTTTTATTTCTGGTTTTTCCATATTTTCCATACTGTATTCCTTTCTTGTGTGGCGGAAGATAGACGAATCGAACGCCCAGCGCTATTAACACCGCCCAAGGGTTCAAACCTTGTTGCCGACCTTTCAGCGGTACCTTCCATTTTTGGCGGGCAGGACGGGTATCGAGCCCGCTTTTCTGACTTGACAGGCCAGTGCATTTACCATAATTGCTACATGCCCAAAATTGGGCAGCTTTTTTATTTCCGCGGTAGGAGAAAAACTGCTGCAAAAATACCTACTAAATGGTGGGCTCGAGAGGATTCGAATCCACAGTCTCTGCTTTAAAATAGCGGTTTTGGTTTGCTGTGAATTATCTTATCAGATAATATTTTATAAGCGCCTTTACCAGTTAGGCCACTCCCCATTATTTTTGGCTCCTCTATCAGAACTCGAATCCAAAATTCGCGGTTAACAGCCGCGCGTGATGCCAATTTCACCATAGAGGAATAATTTGTCGCCGTTGCCAAGAATTGAACTTAGAATACTTGCCCTGATGCAAGCGTGCTAACATTACAATACAACGGCATAATTTTGGTATCCCACCTCGGAGTTGAACCGAGAACCCGAGGGCCTAAACCTCGTCCATATACCTATTCTGGTAGTGGGATAAACTATTGGACAAGGGAGTGTATGCCCTTCTTTAGTCATCACTTCCTTTGTGATGAATCCGTTTTTGGTCAGGCATAGGGGAATCGAACCCCTCTGTCGCTGCGATCCAAACGCAACTTGTCCCATGATCGACGCCTGTTATTTTTATACTTTCTCGGCTGCGGGAACTCGTCCTGCTAGCTGGGGTTCCTAAGGTAATCAACCCTTTCTCTACTGAAGCTTTTAAAGTGATTAAATCTATTATTTAACCTCTGTATATTTGCTATTTCAAGCAATTCAGCCGAGAAAATATAAAAATGGTGCACCGAGTTGGAGTCGAACCAACACAGCCGAAGCGGGAGTTTTACAGACTCTTGGGTTCGCCAATACCCAGCCGATGCATTAATAAAAATGATTACATACCTAAGCTATTTATTTCAGGTATAACTTCACCAGAACCAGAATCTCCTGAGAGAAGGAATCGAACCTTCCTTTAGCGGTCTACCGTCTTAATCATTTTTTGATAGTACTGGAATCAACAGCGTAGTTAATTCTATTCAGTACTATTTACTTTTCTTACACAAATTTTCAAAGATCATTTTTATTCTTAATTATAGTACTATAATATCATAACTAAATATATTTGTCAACCCTTTTTATCGTTTTTTGTATTTTTTTTTTTTGGCGGTGGGTGCCGGAGTCGAACCGACAAGAGTTTTACCCCCGAAAGGTTAGCAACCTTCTCCAATACCGTTATGGGAACCCACCATTTTATTCCATAAGTACTTGTTTGTCTGGTCTCGTATTTACAACATGTGATTGATTTGCATCTTCTCTTGTGAAAAATAACCCACAAGCCATACACATAAATATAAAATACTTACCATCGCAATCTTTCTTATATTCTCGTAAAGTTTCTATTCTATCAGAACCACATTCTAAGCATTTAGTCATAGTTATCCTTTATTGTTTACATTAAAAAATGTCCAGCTTTATCAATAAGCGAACGAATCTTGTTCTTTCTCAAAAATGTTGCAACTTTCATAAAATTACTAACTGGTTTTTGGTTATTGTACTGAAAAACTGTCTCAGTCCATATATCTTTTGGAATAGTATCCTTTGATAATTCAACAAGCAATTTATTCCTCTCATAATTATCAACAAGATTTTTCTGCATTACGTACTCTTCTATTCCTAATTCAAAAATTTCGTTTAGTACTTTCTTTGTTATCCGTTTCTGTCGTTTGTTAGAATCAACAAACACATTATCGTCACTAAGCATATTTGGTATTCCATCGGATGCATCACCTCGTATAATATGTTCTAATAAATAAGCATACGGATCAGCATTTCCCTTGAAAACTTTTGAAATAGGATCGTATAATTTAATATTCAGCGATCTTAGTAATTGCTGAAAGTCTTTATCTCTGGAGACAATAGTTAAATTTCTATTACCTAAATGATGAGCAAGCACTGCAATAATATCATCTGCTTCTGCACCATCCATTTGAATCATCTTGTAAGGCATATGCTCTCTGATTTCTTCAATAAATGTATTTGAAACTTCTAAAAATTCTTTATAATTGAAATCAGTCTGTTTTGCTCTTGCAAGTACTCTGTTTGCTTTGTAGTACTTAAATTTCCTCTTTCGCCAAGAACTAGAGTCTAATGCAAGTACAATTTCATCTGGCCGGAATTTATTTTTTAAACTTAGTATTGAATTTAGTAAAAAAAATCTCCAGACTGCATACTTCTCGTACTCATTTTTCAAAGACCTATCAAATCTTACTTGTCCGTGATAACTGGAATGCAGTATATTACTGAAATCAATTATCATAACATTCTGGTGTTGCTGAACTTCTTCTTGTTCTCCAAATAACTCATCCAGTGCTGTCATACTTCCTCCATTTTAAAGTTCTTCTATTACAATCTCAAAAGTACTATAGTGAGATTTATTTTTGTAACTTTTACAAGCTTGTTGTGCTGCTTCAAGTTTTTCATACTTACCAACAATCCAATCTTGTGGTTCTTGATTAAAACCCCAAACATGATCTTTGATTACAACTTTAAAATTTTTTTTAGCTTTAAATTGTCGTTTCCGTTTAGTTGGAATCTCAGGGTCTGATTTTGAGCGTCTAAAATCTTTTCTTCTTACTCTTGATTCATCCCATTCAGAAGTCATATAATTCCTTTTATAATTGTTCTTTTTTTAGTTGTGTCGTTAAGAGTCATTAGCACAACTTCACATTCATATTTTCCACCTCTGTGATCTCGTTCTTTTTCAGCTGCGAAATTTGCATCATTTACATCATCAAAAACTCCAACAACATAAGAGTGATTTTCTTTATCACCCCATCTATAAGCTGTTACTACAAAAAATTCATCTTGCATATTTGTCTCCTAAATTAAAAAAATCTTTCATATTATAAGTTCATTATAACACAAAAGATCGTTTTAGTCAAGAGTTTTTTTAACTTTTTTTAACTTTTGTGCTCCAATAGTAAAGTATACACCATATTATTTTCATCTTCAGTAAGATACGATCTCAATTTATCAGATAAAGTACTACTAAGCGAATTTTCGGGTGTTTCTTTTAAATTTTTTATTTCCATCTTCTTCCTTGTTGCCATTCACCTTCTAATATTATATTACTATTAGGTAATTGTCTTGTCGTTTCATTTTTGTTATTAACAAACCATCTTTTTCCTATCTGACATTTACTTATGTTCTTACAATGTTCTTCTGAAAACACTACACCTTTCTTTGCTTCACTCATTTTCCTTGATGTTGCTTCTGTATATTTTTTTTCATACCATTCTGTATGTTCTTTTTCCGTCAAATTTTCAAACCATTTTTTCTTCGCAGCACTCATATTTTCACAATGTTCTTTTGATTTTGGTTTTCCTTTGTTACCTACACTAATTTTTTGTCTTGTTGAATTTAAAACTTCGTGACCTAAATTTGCTTTACTTATATTTTCACAATGTTCAACAGAAAGTTTTCTACCTATCATTGCTATACTTACATTTTGACAATGTTCTTCTGATTTCGGTTTTCCTTTTAAAGCTAAACTTATGTTATTACAATGTTCTTCTGTAAATATTCTACCTTTACCAGCTTTACTTTGTTTCTCTCTTGTTTCAGTAGAAGCAGTTGTTCCAGTAGTATCCCAACCAGTACTTGTTTGTTTTGCCTTGTTATAGTATTTTTTGTTTCTACCTACACTATATTTAACATGCAAGTCAATTTCTAATTGAATTGCTTCCTTTCTTGTTCTGAATATTTGTAGTACTTTGTATTCAAAATTATTTGGGTACTCTTTTTGTTCTAATATAAATATCTTGTCTTTGCTTGAACTAAAATATTTTATACCTATATCTTCTTTTGGTTTGCAATTACAAGACCGACAACCAACATATTTCATATCATTGGTAATGTTAGTTATTTCATATACATAGTGTTTTTTGTAGTTCATAGGATTCTCCTGTTAGATATATACTATAACAAGCAGATGGGTATCTTTCCTGTGATACTGAGGTTACTGATAATAACCTAAACATCTGTTTGTTTTAAATGTTCATTTAAAACATTAATTACTAATTTATTTTCTTCTGCATCGAGATAATTAGGTAAATATAAAGCTAATTTTTTATGAGCTTTATTTCTTGGTAAACACGAATCTTCTTTTAGCAAATAAATGGTTACTAAAAATGAGAGAATTTTTTCGTTATTAATGTACTTCCCAAGAATCTTTTTGATTTTCCGTACTAAGTTTGTTAGTTTATCCAATGCTTTTTTCTCGTCTTTTGTTTTAGGTTTTTTAACCAAATCACCCTTTTTATCAATCAAGCCAAGTTCAAATGCTTCCCATCTTTCCCATGGCTGTCTAAGTAATAATAGAAATTTATATGTCAAGAAAGTTACTGCTGCTCCTGATAGATTTACTTCTGTTAATTCTGAAAATTTTTTCATGTTATTACTCATCTCGTTTTATTATGTAATAGTATATATCATCTACTGTAGCATCAGTTTTTAATATATGTGTCTTACTGAATCGTTCTTCAAACAGAATGCGAAATTCAAAAATTTGAATAGGTGCTCTCTCCGAGGACCATTTTAGATATATAACACCTTTCTGATTCAGAGTAGCATTTACATCTAAATAATAATCCTCGTGGTTAAGTTCTTGTAGAATATCCTTAATATTCTGTTTCATCTGGAATTTTTCTTTGCAGTACTGTTTAAATGAAATCATATTTACACATACCTTTAAAGTTTTTCACTGAAGATATCTCCTAAATTTTTCCTTTTAACTTCTACTATAGGGGATTTTGTTTGTTTAGTTTTCTTGATCTTAACATCAATAATAGCTTCCTTTATTGGAGTACTAACATTTTTTACTTTTATTGTTTTCGCCTGTTCAATTAAAATGTCTTCGTTTTTTTCGTTTTTTTCTTTAAATGGTATTATAATTTTATGTTTTTCAATTATTGTATTTACTTTATAAGTATTAAGATCGGTTTTACTGGAAACTATACCAGTATATGTCGTTAAACTTATAAGAGAAACTATAATAAAAGTTGTTATCCAAAAAAATGTTTTTTTATGCATAAAAGGTTTCATGTCATCTGTTGTACCTGCTTTATAAACATAAAGCGGGGAGCCCATTGGTGCAGGTGGAACTCTTAATATATCAATTCTATTTTTCATTATGTTTTAAGAATGAGTTTTTTATTGCTTTTAGTCCTGCATTATTATCTTTTATAGCTTGTTTCCAGTATCCACGAATAGATTCAATTGAGTCCTCGTTACCATTACTAATCGGATTGCCAATATTAAAACAATGTTTCTGCCCATTTTCGATCAATGAATAAAACCACTTTACATTTATTTCTTCACCATCTTTTTTCAATATAGGAGTGATTGCTTCATTTTGTGTTGGTGCACCTGCAGCGTAGACTTTTGCATGTAAAGTCTTGATTGTGTCTTTGCTACTATTCTTTATATAATTCAACCATGATTTGCCTTCCAAGTCAGAATTGCTTTCATACCCTAAATCATTAGCAAGTTTTACACTACAACATTGTATAGTAAAATCTTCATCAAGAACAAGTACATACAGATTAGAATGAGCAAATACTTCCTTTAAACTTAACTGAAGTTGGGTTTTGTCTTGTTCATAATCATAATATGTCTTTGATACTTTCAATAAAACTTTAATTCTATTTACTATAATGGACAGATCATAAGATTTAATTACAAAATCATAAGTTATATTAGTTGTATTGAAAAATTCAAAAGATTGTTTTATTCCTGATATAAATAAAACAGGAGCCTGATTAATTTCATATACATCTAAAGCTATATCAGCACCAGATATATTATCGCCAAGTATAATATCATATACGAACAATGATGCTTTTTTTAACAATGGATGTATTCTTAAATCATCATAACAAGTAAACGTATAAACTTCAACTTCTGGTAATGACAATTCTATATGACGCTTATAAATAGTTCCAATTGACTCTTCATCATCTAAGAAAAATATTATATGTTTGGTCATTTTAAATCTTTCATCCTTTTAAAAATGCTGTTGCTAACGTAACAATCACACCGCCTATTGACATGTATATAGCTATCAAATGAACTTTTAACTTAGAGCTTTGTTTTAAAGTTTCTTTATCATGAGTATCATTTTTTTCTCTGATTTTACCGAGCAATTCTACAGCTTGGTTAAAATTAACAAGGCACATATTGTTGTTTTCAGAAACTTTTTCAACCATATGGCTAAAATTGTTAACCATATTTTCCTGAGATTTTGTAATGTCTGCGAGTTTATCAATTACTTTATTATGATCTGAAAGAATTTTTTCTTGACTCTGAAATAGTTGTTTGTTAAATTCAATATTAGATTTATATGATTCCATCATATTAGCAAGATCATATTTAGTCAGTTGGTCATTCATTTTTTTAGCCTTCTGTTAAATAAAACCTCGTTTTTTCATTTCTTTCATTCCATCCTTGATAGCTTTTTTTCTCTGGATCTCATTATCTGGATTAGGATCTTTCATATTTTCAAGCCATGCTATCCAATCCATAAGATCATCATCTTTCAGTTTCTTAGGATTGGTAGAAGTACTGAAGTTATTTTTCTTTTTTTCCAATAACTCGTTATATGTAATCATTTCAATTTCCTTTCTGGTTTTAGAATTTATATTTTAGTACTATTATATTTATCTTGTAAAGAAAAATCAGTTAGGAAATCATATCATCAATTTCGCTCTCGATGTCAATCGAATCTACATCTTGTACTACGATTTTGTTTTTTTCTCGGATTCTGTTTTCCTCAGTTTTCATTTGTATTGAATTTGACATTGAATTGCCAGCCATGATAACTTCTTCCTGATCATTATCATATAATGCGGCTCTTGAAAAATTAACTTTGATGGGTATTTTATGATTCACTACACCACCGAATCTGTTTTTAAGGATTTTCCAAATTTGTAAATTCTGCTCTCGTAAGTCACCTGGCATAATAATCCCAACTAATGCATCAACTGTACTTGATAACCCTGTACTTTCTGAAACATTAGTCAAATCAATATCAGAATTCGATTCGTCATTAGTTTGTCTATTACCCTGAGTAGCTGATAAACCACAAAGAGTTTTCTCAACCATCAATCCTCTTAATTCCTCTGTTATAGATTTGACTACTGAATACATATTATCAGATTTTATTCTATCCGATACCATCAAGTTAATATAATCTACTACAAGTATATCTGGCTCAAATCCTAATTTTATTTTCAACTCGTCAAGCAAAAATCTTAATTTTTGGACTGAAATATTAGCAGGTGGGTATTCCTTTATAACAAGCCTACCTTTGGTTTTGTCCTTGATTTGATTGAGCTTACTGGTAAATGACTTTTCTTTGATCAAAGGAACATCATTGATATCAACACCTAAGAAATTTGCATCAATTCGTTGTGCTATCTTTTCTTCTGCCATTTCTAAAGTTATATATAATACATTATGTCCATTTCTTAGAAAATTAGCTGTTAAACCGCACATTGAAGAAGTTTTTCCCATACCAGTTCCGCTCATTAAAACTGTTAGGGCTTTGTGTTCTAACCCACCTGCGAAAACATTATCTAAAGAAGGAACTCCAGTTGAGTACTTTATGTCCTTCTTATTATAAATTTTATGTCGTTCTTTTATACCCTTATCATCAAAAAACTCTATACCAATGGTTGTCTCAAATTCAACTTGTAGGGCTTTTCTTACCAAATCCGGTATTTCTGATTTATTTTCGTTTTTTTCAATCAGTTCAACCGATTTAACAATAGCATTATGAAGTGCTCTATCTTTACACCATTGTTCGCAATTTTCAATTAACCATTCATTGTCGTACTCGTTGTTCTCTTGATATACAGAATCAAGTACATCAACAATATTTTCAAATAGAGCACCGGGAAGGGTTTCATCTTTTGTAATTTCTAATTTGAGAGTATTATTAGTTGGTAGGTTTTTGTATTTTACTACATATTTTTTGATGTATTCAAACAGAGTTTTGTGCTCAACATCTTCAAAGTATTCAGATTCTATATGAGGAAGTACTTTTCTAGCAAAACTCTTGTTGTTCATTAAAGAGGATAGTACAATATCTGATATCATTCATTAATCCTTGAAAATTTTATTAATTTGTTCCTTAAACTCTTCTTCAACAATATTGTTTTGTGTCAAATCGTCTTTGTTATACACAATTTTGTATTTCATTTCATCGTCCTCAAGGATTCCAGTAAAGACAACTGGAATCCCCATAACTTCTATTGTGTATCTACTCGTCCTCATTTTCGTCCTCATCTTCAATTAAATCGTTAATATCTACATCCTCGCCAGATTCACCAAATGACCAAATTTTCTTAATTTCTTCGCGTAAAAGGTCAAGTCCAGCTTTTGTAAAGAATTTTTCTGGCTCTCTCATTATATCTGTTCGCTTCATTTTAATATCATTGAGGATATAACTGATACCCTCTTTTGTAATCAGGCCAACTTCCCTACCCATATCCAATAAGTACGAGTGCTTCTGTATACCCTTTTTGAATAGTACAAGGACTTTACCTCTTGCACCTTCTGGCATATATCTGGATTTTTGGATATTAAGAGAAAGAATTGCACCAATATGAGCAGTACCTTCTTTTGACTTCGCTTTTGTAAGAGTGATAATTACATCAGCGGCATATGTAGGTCCTCCACCACCAGAAACAACAGGACCACTGTACATATCCATTGTTTCATATGTATGGTTTACAATCAAGAAAGGAATTTGTAATCTGAATAGATCAAGTGATATAATCCTGAATAGGGATCTAAGCAATTTCGCTCTTGTCATATCTGCTTTACTGGAGCCTTCCATTGCATCTGTTGTTTCTTTTGTTGTTGCTAACATCCCCATAGAGTCAAGCAAAAAAATATATTCCTTATGTACTCCTTTTTCTTTTTGTTCTGCAATATGAGCAAGAAGTTTTGTAATAAGAGTTCTAAATTGCTCAACTGTATTTGTAGGAACAATTGTAACTCTCTTTTCATCAATATCTATGGACTTCATCATATCATAAAAGGATGCACCTTCTGTTTCAAATGCAACTAAATGTGTTTCAGGTTTTTCTTCTAAGTAATTTTTGGCAACATAAGCAGTCAAGAGAGATTTTCCAGTAGAACTTGGGCCACCAAACATAACACGCTTACCTTTTGGCATTCCTCCATAAATATCCCCAGCACAAAGTAAAGCATTCAATATATAACAACCAGTTGAAATAAACTCTTTAACTTGGTAAGGATTATTTTTTTCATCATCCATGTTATAAACATCAATTTTTTTACCGAATAGCTTCTGTATATCTTTAGTAATTTCTGTCAATATTTTCTCCTTCTGGTGAACTTAAATTCTCAATATTAGGATGCATTAGTCCTTCGATATCTTGTTTTGTAAGTTTCCTCTTTTCTTTTTTAAGTTGTAATGCATTTTTTCTCTGTTTGTTTTTCCTTTTAGATGTATCTTGCCGCACCCACGACTTACTCATTTTCTTATCTCCTTGTAATTTTACTCGTAACTTTTTTCTTTAACAGTTGGTACACTTTCCTTTCTGGATTATTACAGATAATAGCACCTGTTTTAGGGTTCTGTGAATAAGTTCTTTCAGCTTTTGGATCAAATTTTGTAAACTTTCTTAGAATTCTTGCTCTTCCACCATTCATTTTTTAGCCTCCTTTGGCTGTTTTAGTGATGTACTTTTGAAATCATCATCTGAATTTACAATTTTCATGTAAACCGCAGCATTCTGAGTTTGTACTGTGTTTAATGTTCCTTGTATCGCTTTGATTTCATCAGTCAGAATACTAACTTTTCTACTCGTTTTAATATTATAACCTAATGAAACGAAACAAATAATAATCAACAGAACAATTCCTGCAAATCCAAGTTTATCATCTTGCATAATCTTCAACCTCTTAAAATTATATTATATCATAACTAAGTGTATTTGTCAACAGATAACTTCAATTATTTCATCAAATAAAGCAACCCATTTATCATTGTAGGAATCCGTCCCATCCTCATGGTAGTGACCAAAGAACCACTTCTGAAACTCAAAGCCTGTATCTAATAATCTTTGCAACTGCTCTTCTGATTGATCCTGTGACCACTCAGAAGCTAAACTTAAAGGAATTATCTGCATAGCCCATTTTGAAGGGGCACAGTGAGATATAACTAAATCAACTTTGTTATTAACTGTTTTCAGATTCTTTAAAGCATTGTCAATATCAGCATCTGTAATAACTTCTTGCTTCCACATACTGGTACCCCATTGTCTGTATTCTCTATCATGGGAATTAGCACCACCAATTGCCAGAATTCGTCTTTTATTTATTTTATATACATTCCCCCTTAGTAAATGAAAAATACTATGTCCAACAATGCCTACTTTATTACCGTACATTTCAGTTTTTTGGAGGTTATCCAACACATCAAAATTTTCGTGATTACCATCAACAAAACAAGTACTCCATGGGCAATAATCTAAGTACTTCAACCAATATCGTTCCTCATTAGTTCGAGTGTGATGCCATAGAAAGCCAAAGTCACCAGCGATAATAAGGACATCTTTCTTAGTCAGTTTCTTATCCTTAAAGTCATGTTTGAATTGCTTTATTTTTTTGAAGGAGATTGTAGAATGTGTATCCCCTGCTATAAATATACTACTCATTTTTCAACTCTCTTTAGTATAAGTTTGTTATTAAAAAAATTTATCATTTTACTAACAAAATTTTTGTCATTTTTATTAGTATAATTGTCACGTATCTTCTTTAAGCTTTGGATTATTTGTATTAGCTCTTTTTCTTCCATATATAACTCCTACATATTTCAAAAATCGAAGGTCTTGCTTTCTTTTCAATTTCCTGAAATAATACCTGTTTGATATAAGGCTTATAAGTAACTTTAGTAAATACTACGTCCATTAATTCTGAACAAACTTCTACACAATTTGGCATAAACTTTACATCTATGCAATCTACATCATCTAAAGTTTCATAAATAACTTCGTTTCCTTCAGTATCTATAATTTTTATCCATTCTACTTCCATAGTG